>Ga0153998_1000261_pt1 | contig 10903 bp, 9 predicted proteins | sample TSNC082MetaG_FD_104725 | JGI IMG/M metagenome (GOLD analysis project Ga0153998, IMG submission 104725) | Attine ant fungus gardens microbial communities from North Carolina, USA - TSNC082 MetaG | ecosystem: Host-associated > Fungi > Mycelium > Unclassified | place: USA: North Carolina, Lumber...
ATTGGAATAAATTAGAATAGGCAGTGAGCAAAGTGAGCTGACTGTGGCCTTACTGTTGTAGGAAGGGAGCAGAGCGACCTGACTTACAATATTGCTCACTGTGTCACAGACTGTTGTTGGAAGGGAGCAAAGCGACCTGATAGACAACACTACTTACTGTCATATAGACTGTTGTGGGAAGGGAGCGTAGCGGACTGACTTCAGCACAAACTTAATAACACAGAATTAGTAGAGGGTTCTGGATGGGCCAGAGGCCCAGATAAAAACCTTGTAGTAATGTCCTTATCTAGCATTGCTAACATCTTGTCTACTAACCACTCGTTATCAGACCCAGGCTGATAATAGTTGTAGTCCCACTCAATGTTCATAACACTAGGACAGATCATCACATGCTACTACCTATTGTTCTACATATGGTAGTGTCTTTGTACTGGAAATAGTGATAACCTAACCATATGGAGGCTGTCTTTTGTTCTAAGAAAAGGACAGATAACTATCTATGGGTAATTAATAAAGTCTATGTGCAAACATTGAGGCCTTCATATCTCCACTAATATTAATTGCCTTGAGGTTGTTCTAGGCTTATTCTGAGTGTTATAAAAAAGGCTTCTGCTGAGCCTAGAACCAAAGCATCAATTGTGGCAGTTTCCAAGATATTAGCAATTTAATAAACAGTAACATGGTAGTTACCAGTTGATCTGCTTTAATATCTCAGCCAATATTGATTGCCTTTAGACGTGACTGGCATCAATTGAAAGGTCTTTTTGAGGGCTTTTCATAGCCATTGAGACCATAAAAATTATCGAAGAATTGATGGAGATATGGCTGAATGAAGTTTGTGATACTACTATAACATGTGTGTTGTAGTTTTTCTCATTTCATATGAATTTGAGTTTATGACAAAGTATGTTCTAGAAAATTCATTTACCTTTTGTCATTCCTCTTCTTGTTTCCCCAATTATGTTCCAGAATAATATGCCATAGATGTCATCTTCATTCTTCCTACATTCTATTAAATTTTTCCCTAGCGACATATGCAGAAACATCTGAAACATGTTTATTCTTAGGTAAATAGTTGTACACTTGTATTTTACATAAAGTGTTTATTGTATAAGCCCTAAGACCAGTCATTTCTATTGTCATGACTTGGCAAAATGACTAAGTCATTATTTATATTTCTTTTTTTTTCTTTTTTTTTCTTTTCTTATTGGACTTACAACTACAAGATGGAGCATGGGAAAGTATCACATGACTTTGTCACAATTTTTGGTGTGACGGAGGTCACAGATGGTCACGTCACGTCACAGTCACAGTGTGTCACATGACTAGAGTAACATGAGGACCATGGGAGAGCAAGCGCATAGCCACAGTAGTAAAGTGTATAAGTAGTAGAGAAATAAGCAAGAACTCCATCGAGTTCTTTTTGTCAAACTCTGAACAAAGAGACAGTTAGCTTAATTCCGGTCATCGGGGTTTAGACACTGACATCTATCTGGTCTTAGTTTGGTCCAGTACTTCTTAAATTTCAAAGACGTACCTGTGCATTCCATCTGTTAGTTTATCTGACTTGTGTTTATGTCTCTCAGGTGTGGTGTGCATCACAAGTATCAGAATTTGCTTTACAACTACAAGAAAAACCAGCTCCAGCCCCTTTCCGCCTCCTCACATGTCTCTTCCTTCGTATTGAGTACCTGGATTATTTGCCTAATATGGCTTATATGTATACGGTCCTTTTTCCCAATGTATTAGAAGGAAAATATCTCTTATGTGGCCAATAGATGATGTGAGTATCTCAAATGGTTTGAGACAGAAACAAGGGTTTTTGTTGGTGATAGCAATAATGGAAATGAATGAGAGGTGTTGATTACATTTAGGAAGTTCAACTTTTTGGGCTACCGAAGATGGCAAAATCAGTGGCCAGCAAGGATGATACTCTATGGAGCTTTCCCCCCCCCAAAATATACTATGACCTTGGCCCAGCTTTTTTATATCAATCACTAACCTTACAAACAGGACATTACGAGACAAGATACTTCTCTTTGACTTTGTAAGTACTTTTGTGCTGCTTCAGGTCAATTAGAAATTCTGTTTACATGGTACTGCTGTATTCTATGATCCCTGTTCCCTGTCCTCAATTGCCTCTATATGGTTTCCTCTAGGTTTTGTGATTGCTATCTAATTTGTCACTGCCATGTGGTACCTCTTCCTTTAGTCTTCTCTTGCTTGAACACATAGGTTAGTTGGTTGCAAAGTTTCATGTTCTTATGACTGTACTTATCATTCCATCCAGCGGTCATCTTGATCAAATAGATATTCATGTCTCACATGTCTTTGAAAATAGAATGTCGTGCAAATGGATTTTGAAAGGTTAAATGTAGACTAAAGGAGTAGAGTTTCTGTGGTAAACAGCTTCTCTCTGAGGAATATAGATTGCTTGAAATCTACACATGGGCTACAGAAAAGTTCCCAGGTTTCAGATATAACTGGTTTGTGAACCTAATCTGTCAAGTGGATGCTTATGGAAGCCTTCACACCCAGGATTAGCAACCATTATTGTAATGTAATGTCGTAACACCAGCAGTCAGTCAATTATGTCATAATTGTGTCATTAACTTACTATAACTACCCAAAATGCAATACCAGGTATTATAGTCTATATCAAAGAATAAATATCTGCCAACATTCCCTGGCCACTGCTTTGAAAGCATTGTAATGTTTTAAGATATCCTGTCTAAACTCTAGGGCTTCCATTCCATCACTTTGATACCTGGAGAGGGGATTAACTGTGCATTTGAACATGGTGGTCTGAAAAGTGAGGTACTATGCTCTTGCAACTGTGTCACTAAGGGCCTGAGTGACAGGAATCTTGTAGAAGATGGGGTGAGTGCCAATCATGGTAATCACAGGAATGGTCATAGACTCAACTGTGTCGAGGCCAGTCTGATCACAACTGAGATTATTATATTGAAATGCTGCAATTGCCTCTGCAATAACCTGTGCTTCGGGATCTTTTTGGCTAAAACCTGTTTTATCCTCTTGAATAATCAAGAGTATTGTTGAGCTGCCTTGAATTAGACACAGGTTAGTTTGGGCAACATACCCAGTATCCCCACAGATAAAGAATAGAATGGCATAGCATAATCACAGAAGGGTCCCCTTTTCTTCAAAGTTGAGTAGGTGGAGGAGTTCTCTGACAACGTCATCAATGGCTGATTCCTGAGTAGCATTGGTACATATAGCAAGGTCAATATACTGGAGGATCCACAATGTAGTAACATCTGCAATATTGTCATTAGGAGGCACAGGGCTGTGCATAAACTCAGGATTGAGGTAGTCAGGAATTGTATTTGGTTGGTACCCAAAAAAATCTGGGGCAGATTGGTGATGAACGGTAATGTTATAAGCGGCGAGCTCATTGGAGGTTCAATCACTACCAGATTTCACAGAACGAACTAAGTTAGCTATGACCTGAGATGTCATAAGTTTCATCAGTGTAATGAGAAAGGCATACCTAGTGATATTCAAGTGAAGGTAACAGGATGTCAAGTTACCTGCCTAGTCATCTTGTTACACAGTCACACTCTACTATTTTTTTGAGTCATAAATGTAGTGCTCGATTGCAGTCTGCAGTAGCATACATAATACACTATAAAGTCCTACCCATGCAAACACAAGTGAAAATCAGATTATCTACAACCAATTTGAACCATTTGAAGAAAAGAAGAAAAGTCAGAGATCGTTAGTAAATGAGTAAAAGTAATTAAATAACTGTAATAAATAAATAAAAATAAAATAATCTATCAATGTCCACTAAGCCATGTAGTTCACTTGGTCCAAGTGAACACTGAAGGATCACCAGACAGAAAAGAATGTTGCTAGTGGTAGAAAAACAGCAGGTGGGGTTATCAGGTAAATCTGAGATGGTTGGGAAATCTGGCAATTTGAAGCCTTTCGTGAGCCTGTCTGTGCTGTAGTGGTGATGCAGGGCACAGTCTAAAGAGGTATGAACAGAGAAAAGAATATGCACATATGAATCTCAACAATCAACAGGACAATGCCTGAAGTCCAAACAAAATGAGTTAATTTATTAACAATAAAACTGTCAAGATTACATACCTGAAGTCTGAACAAAATGAGTCAAACTTCAGTAAAACAGTGAGTGCATTTATATATATGGCTAAAAAAAATTTCTATGACTAATTGTTATGAACATCGAGTGGGACTACAGTTATTATCAGCCTTGGTCTGATAATGAATAGCTAATAGATGAGATGATAGCAATGCGAGAAGAAACGTTGATGGCACAGAACGAGGACATTACTATGCAACAATAGAATGTCAAAACATCCTAGGAAACAATGGACTCATGGTATGGACAGGACTCTTCAGAGAAATTTCAGACTATCTTTCTTCTCTCTATCTTTGGACTTGTGCTAAATGGGACAACATCGGACTAACCCATTATTAGACACTGACTCACCTCTGACTCACTTGTCACCTTATCACTGATCTGTCACTTAACTAGTCACTCTTAGTTACAAGTAGTGTTACCACATTGTAACGATTGTTACATCCCTAGTTAGATAAATACAGACCAGAAAGAGAAGGGAACGGCAAGTTCTCTCTTTCTGTATTCCCTTTGTAAAATCTACTCTGAGGAATCAGTACTCTTACCTGTCTTAGGACAAACTCAAGGGTGCTACTCAAAGTCTCGTTTACATCTCTCCTCCGATATAACTTCACTGAAAACCTTAACCGGATCCTCTAACGAGGAGCGTGAAGATATCAAGTGTTAGATATAGGCTTCAAGTTGAAACGCATAATTCAACTGTGAGGTCTGGAGTCTTAACACTAATAGTAAATTTTCACGATGGAATAGAGGTGAAACAGAAACTAGCCGCAGTACCAGCTAATGAAGAAATTCTGAACTGGCCTTGAATTGCACCCTTTAACATGCAGCAGTCACAAAAAGCTCAGGAATACCAACAAGCAAAGTTTCCAGAGACCATAGCTGAGGCTTGTGATGAGATGGCACAAGAGATCTCAACCCACAACTAGCTGTGGCTGTTTCACAGGTGGTGACACAACAACGAAACAGCTGACAAAATATCAACAACATTAGCCCCTTTCTCAGAGGAGTATCCCCGATCTAACTTCTTCTGACATTGTGTCTTTGACTTTGACCCTGCTAAGCAAAACGCTTCTTTATCACCCTTTGAGACATGCAGATCATAAGTGCATGTAGAATTAATTCTCGATCCTTGAGTGCTATCCAGTTGACTAATTCTTGACTTATATCTCAGTGCATTGGCTACTGTATTTACAGTATAAGCTGTTAGGTTGATACAATCCTTGTATAGCAATAGACTTAGATATCGGAAAAGGATGATGTAATCTCTGACAATCGAAGAGAACCAGTTAGTCGAGATTGGATAGGTAGATGTTAAGGCGAGAAAGAACAGTACTGGTGTTGTACTCTACATGCTTGGGTCAGACAATGGACTACAGTTACCACTTTTAGTCCAATAAATCACTTGAAGTCTCCCAGAAAGAAATCTGGGTAATGGTCAAATTAACGCTCTGACAATGAGGGTTGGCAAGAGTGAATCAACAAATAACACATCACTTGTGCCTTTGTATAAGCAGTCATAGTTGACTCACTTCCTCATGCTTTCCCTAGCCCATCACTTCATGTCCTGTGGCGTTCTCATTTCTCAGATAATGGACTTGTTGTAGTGCAAGATTCAGTGGGGAAATCATCTGGAGGAGAAAGAATGAATATGGGAGGAATTTGCTATGGTAGGATAGTTTGTGACTAATGTTCACACGTTAACATGAATTTGACAGCCTTCTGTTCTCATCACCTATCTATCTTGCTACCGCCACGTCGATATTTACTAGTGCCAGAGACTTCACAATTAGGAAGAGTAACTTTTATGCTAGCATCACAAACCAATATGGCTGCTCCAGTGGATAGCTTTGTTTTCCTCTAATGAAATGTTGGTCAATCTAGTACTAGGTATCGATATCCTCCATGATGTCTGATCCAGGAGCAGCATTTGATTCTCAAGACCACTACAATTATCATTGCTTCTCTGGCATTCAGGAACAATATATTGCTGACATCACAAATTAGGTAACCAAATCTGCCAACCCCCCTTCATCAATATACTGGATGAGGGGACCAGCTGGTATTGGCAAATCAACCATCATTCAAACATGTGCCGAGAAACTCAAAAAAACTGGGCACTTTGGCGCTGTATTTTTCTTTAGTGTCAAGAAATACGACAATTCCTTAATCTTGTTCACTTCTATCGCTTACCAACTTGCCACTACGCTCCCTGATTATCGCACATCTATTGATGAGAGGATCTCAAAGGATAAGACCCTTGTTGAGAAGAAAATACCATCTCAATTCAGATCACTGATTGTTGAACCACTTCAGGAGATACAGAAGCAGGGAAAGAGGATACAGCCAAAAGCTATCTTCATTGATGGGTTGGACAAGTGTACCAGTGGCAATGCCCAAGCAGAAATTATCAAGATAATTGTATTCTCCATCAGTGAAGAATCCACCCAATTCCATTGGGCTATCTTCAGCCGTGCCAAACCTCACATCGTTTCCATATTCAAGCAGGACAACATTGCTTTCATCACTTATTCTGTTGAACTCCCCATCTCTCGTAAAGCAAACAGTGAGATCGAGATGTACCTTTGGGAAGGATTCAAGAACATAATTGAACAACTTGATTTTCTGCAATTTATGTTATCATGGCCAACTGACGATGACATCAAGTCTCTTGTTGATGCAGCAGCAGGCTTATTTGCACATCCTGCTGCTGTGTTGTGTTATGTAGCCTATCCACAAGACTCACAATTCCACAATAGACTGCAATCTGTTCTGGAAATCCTCTTCAATACAGGAAAACAGGTGTCTACATTACCATTTTTGCAACTCAATGCTTTCTATGTCCATATCATGAAGCAGATTCCAGAGAGCATTCTTCTGGCTGCACAATTCCTTCTTTTCTTTCCTGAACACAGCTGGAATGCTGCTACTTGTCAGCAGCATGTTTCTATGCATTGTTGCATGTTTAGGATCTCCAAGTGTATGTTTAGAGACATCTATCACTGTCTGCATGCCATGATTTCATACGAGGTGTCTTCTGATCCCTTCAGTTCAATTGACCCTCATATCAACCTTATGCAGCTGTATCATGACCAAGGTCAATGGTTCCATCTAGATAAGTCCATCACATACCATGCCTTGGGCATTCATGAAACAATCTACTTCTACCATAAATCTTTCTATGATTTCCTCTGTGATCCATTTTGCTCTGGTGTCTTCTGTATCACCACCCTTACCATTTATTACAAATTCCTTGACCATTTGATTCAAGGTCATCATCATTATGCATCAAGCTATGCTATTGACAGTTCAAGCATGTATTTTCTCCCCTTATGTCTTCCATAAGCTTACTTGTTATTACAGCCCTTGTATTGGCACCAGATATCAACAGCTCCTCTACTGCACTTTCTTGGCCACATGGAACCGAGTTTGCTAACTCCTTTCTCAAGTTTACGACTTTTTCCAATCTCTCATACTACTTATCTGGTGATGACCAAGGCTTTTTTTGCTTCTCTAAGGATGTACCACCAGCTATATTGCAGTGACTAGCAGATGTTGATTATCGCAAGTCTTTAATAGCAGGCCAAATGTCGTTGGAACTCAGAGATTCATCAAATGCCTTTTTTTTCTGCATTTGGACAATGTCTGCCCAAACATTATCACACACCGTATTTGAGCATACTCATACTGATTTATTAGAAGAATGGTTTCTTGCTGCATTTCTTCTGGTATGTTTCAAATATGGTTACCCACAATGAATTTACCCACATAATGCCAGGCTGTTAATAAATTGGAGAAAGCAAAGGTCATCTGACTATACACTCCTCTTTTTGGCTTGAGTCGTGCCTCAGTGCTTCTTCACACTTTCTCCCACAAGAATTCAATGAGGAGGAACAGTAGACTTTATAAACTTGGACATAGAGAAAAGTCGGTTATATGGTATTGGGAGTATCACAAATGGTCACTTACTTGATTTGTGATGAATTGAGATTTGGATTCAAAAGTGCTTAGGAGCAGAGTTAGACAAGTGACAAAAGATGTTGTTAAGTCTGAGGTCTAATCCTCAGACTATGAGTCCTTATATACAGAATTGTGATGGTCTGTGCACTAGGACAGATTATCATATGCTACTACCTATTGTTCTACATATGGTAGTGCCTTTGTACTTAAAATAGTCATAACTTAACCATATGGAGACTGTCCTTTGTTCTAAGAAAAGAACAGATGACTATCTATGGGTAATTAATGAAGTCCATGTGCAAACATTGAGGTCTTCATATCTCCACTAATATTAATTTCCTTGAGGTCATTTTAGGCTCATTCTGAGTGTTATAAAGAAGGCTTCTGCTGAGCTCAGAACCGAAGCATCGATCGCAGCAGTTTCCGAGATATTAGCGATTTAATAAACAGTAACATGGTGGTTACCAGTTGATCTGCTTAATATCTCAGCTAATATTGATTGCCTCGAGACGTGACTGGCATCGATCAAAAGGTCTTCTCAAGGGCTTTAAGCTGGTTCTAAGACCATGGGAATCGTCGAAGAATTGGTGGAGATATGACCAAATGAAGTTTGTGACAGGGAGTTTGATATGCAGAGGTAATATCAGTTTAAAACTATTGACTATGTGGCAGCAGTAGAGTTCTATGCAGCAAACAAGTTCATGATGTAGGAAGAAAAAAAAGAAAGGCCATTCAGAAAGTAACACGGAAGGTGTTGAAGAGGAAGGAGAGGGAGATTTCCATGAGCATGCTGCCAAGCATGAATGTGAGAAGCAACATGAGGCTGAGACTGATGTTCCAAGATCAGGATGATGGCCAGAATGCTTGGGAAGATGAGGGAAATTCCAAAGATAATGACAATCAATAGGACAATGAGGGGAGGGAATCAGAATATTCATCTTGTGCACTGAGCTTATCCCGAAAAAGGCATTATCATCCTTTTGTTATCTTATCTTCTGTAGGGTCTTTGACATCTGCTTGCAGGACAATATGGGTTGAACAAACCCTGTTTCAGTATATATTCTAGTCTCATGTGTCATCAATTAATAGGGTAAACATCTGTGATATATTTATTTCTTTTCTTCTGTTCCTGCTTGTCTAGTTTTGATTAACTGCTTTTTTTTATTGTGTATGCAGTGGTCAATTTATTGTTCATATTAGCAGCATAATTGGACAATCCCATGTGTGTCGAAACAAATACAACAGTGCTAAGAATAAAAGTCTACATGTGCAATACATCATATTGATCTGACATAGTTTGAGCTCTCCAGTTTGAGTGCAGACTCAACCTCTCTACTGATTCAAAACTTGTCAGCCAAACTGAATATCATACCTCAAGACAAGTAGCTCTTTTACTCACCCTTATACATCCCATTCTACCATAGCTCCAAAGTTCTCTGAATCCTTCCCTTCATTCAGATGAGAAATATAGTTCTAATCCAACCATGGATTTACTCAAATTCAAGGTTCTCAACAATATTGCCAGTGTCAGCAGTTTCAACAGCCAGGACTTCAAGCATCTAACATCTGCCCCAGTGCCCACATTTTGTCCACACTTCCATTCATTGCTTTCAATTATTTTCTCATCTCTTACCAGCTCTGGACTGTAGAGACATGGCTCAAGCATAGTATATTGGCTAGCCCTGGGTCAAGAATACCCAATACTGTTCCTCAGAGGAAAATGGAGGTAAGAAAGTTTGAACACCACCTGTTAACAAACTCAGCCTGTGAACCCATATATATATATATCATTGTTGTAAAGAAGCCAACCACAAATTCATTCAAATCATGGTGTATAGGTGCATAAGGTATATATTGATATGTGCAGAAATCTCGTTGTCTAGTTCTGGGGGCATCTTTCTATGCATATCCAAATGCCTCAAGTTGTTTTATACTCCTATATGCTGTGCAGTAACAGAGTGGAAAAAGAAATCAGAAAACAAATATGAATCACATAGTGATTTTATGGCTTCGAATATGTCAACGACACACTTGACATGAGTGTCAAAATGCACAGAAGTGTCTTTGTCATTGTCAGAATTCATTCAAGCTCTATTCTCTGGTATACACACACTAACCTCACTGGGAAAAAAATCATCAATTCTTGCTTGGAATGCTCCATCTAATTTTCCTGTCCATTGTCATTGCCTGTGGTTACATGCTTATGAGTAATAAATGTAGTAGCTCAGACATTACCCATAATGGTACACGACTTTATTCAATACCTAATAAATGTAGTAGCTATACAGATAATGAGCACTAGTTGGAGAGATGGTTTAAGTTGAAAGGTACTGACCTCAGACATTATCCACAATGGTACATGACTAAGGTCAGAGGTTCCAATATGTTGAATATATGCATATTGCTCCTCTTGACTACAAGGTCTTCTGCTGTCCAAATGCTTATGTCACAAACTTCATTCGGTCATATCTCCACCAATTCTTTGATGATTCCCACAGTCTTAAAACCAGCTTAAAGCCCTTAAGGAGACCTTTCGATCGATGCCAGTCACGTCTCGAGGTAATCAATAATGGCCGAGATATTAAGCAGATCAACTGGTAACCACTATGTTACTGTTTATTAAATCACTAATATCTTGGAAACCACCACAATCAATGCTTCAGTTCTAGGCTCAGCAGAAGCCTTCTTCATTATCACAAATGGTCACTTACTATTTGTGATGGGTGATTTGATACTTTAAAGAGTTCAAAAATGCGAAGTTAGACAAGTGACAAAAGATGTTGTTAAGTCTGAGGTCTAATCCTCAGACTATGA
>Ga0153998_1000265_pt1 | contig 10858 bp, 10 predicted proteins | sample TSNC082MetaG_FD_104725 | JGI IMG/M metagenome (GOLD analysis project Ga0153998, IMG submission 104725) | Attine ant fungus gardens microbial communities from North Carolina, USA - TSNC082 MetaG | ecosystem: Host-associated > Fungi > Mycelium > Unclassified | place: USA: North Carolina, Lumber...
ACCAGTGCGATAACAGACAATGGATTTGAAGCAAGCAACGTCAGGGTTCTGGGCATGCTCAACCATAGTTTTGCGAAGAGCAGAGGTGAAACCATTCAGAATCGGGACAACATTTAGTGTGTCCGTCATGAGATGTGGCTCAAGGAGTTTGCGCAGAATATGCTGTTCGGTGGAGGTTCAAAACAGCATAATGATGTGCTAATGACGGACCTCGGCTACTATTTCGACGCGTACAATGCGCCTGCATCTGCTCCTAGTGAATTGATCGTGCCATGCGATTTCATAAACTATGTTAGGGTCTCCCAAGTCGTCATCGATTAGGATCGTCTCTATTCCGGCGTCCTTGAACGAATCTTTGCAGAGCACTTCATAATCGTAGGCCTGTCTTGTAGCTTTCACCTCCTCCCAAGAGGCCGAAGGAGATAGAGCCAAGAGTTCAGCAAGCTGAGGAGTAGCACGCAAGCAGGCCAATGTATGAGGAGCATCCCTGGTGAGCGCCTCTCCATTTGCCTCGGATATGACACTTTCATAAGGAAAGGTATTCCGCTTGTCCTCTCGAAGGATGGGGTGAGCATGGTTATCGATGGCGGGAAATGTGAGGGCAGTCTTTCGAAGAGCAGGGAATTTATCGGAAGAAATCTCCCCTATCATGAATGAGTAAAAGTGAATCCATATAGAGTCCGAAGGTCATATAATCATCTTCACATTACATGTTAGTCATAAGTCCTTGGTTACAAGACATTTATGTATATTTGTTTCGTTTATCTTATCAGATCATCTATCGGCTGAGATTTGCTTCGACCTACTATGATCTCTGTCGCAAAGCTGGAGAAAACTATCCATTCAAAGTTCAGTGTTCACCATCTTGAAGTCCTTGATGTATCAGATGGATGTGGAGAAAGCTATTCCATCCTTCTAGTCAGTGATGTGAGCAACCCTGCTGTTCTCACTGTCATCTAGCTTACCATTTGCAGGACTTTGAGGGAAAAACTACCTTGCAGAAACATCGACAAAGTACGTAGCTGCACAATGCAGATATCATCTGTAGTTCATACCCTCTTGCTCCAGTAAATGAGGCTTTGAAAAATGAGATTGCCCAAATGCATGCATTCTCTCAGGTAAGATATGGGCTGATCTGACTGAACCCCGGTACAAAATTTTCCATGTCAGAAAATATTTACACCGGAGCAATACGAAGAATATCTTGAGAAACAAAAGAGCAAGCCCAATAGCTGGATCATCTGACTGATAACAGGCTTCTTTGCTGTAGAAATACTTATGTAAACACACCTAAATTCTTTGAGGTAAAAAACTCCCTACGATGACTGTCGAATTGCCCTATCCTCCATATGATCCCACGGATAAAAGCGGGTATGTTGCTAATCGTGCTCAATCCATTGACCTCATATCACTAGATTTTCGTATGTAATCAAATTATCACGCTCATAAAACTGTCCAACGTAGATTGTCAGATACGAAACAGTGCTCAGAAGATGGCCAGTAATCATCACAAAAGTTATTGACGAGATCAATCAGCGATGTCATGATTTTTCTCTGGACATCAAGCGAGGTGTTAGTCCCAAAGACCTACTGGATGCAAAAATCAAAGAAGCACTAGCAATCGTCAATGAAATTAGCAAGCTTAAATACGAGATGGCACGCGATAGACCGATTAAGTCAGTACAAACTTTTCTCTCTGGCATGCAACATTGGTGGAAGTTTATGCTGGCAAAGTCCCATACCATATGATAGTGAACCTGGTGCCGACAACTATAACGAGAAGCTGGAGGCATTGGCGTTGGAAAAGAAGAATACGTGGTTCACCGCGCCATGGTTATTTGCAGAGTGGGTTTCTTATACTTGTCTTGTTGAGACTTTCTGGATATAATTCTTTAGGTGTTACCTGTAAGGATCTCAATTTGAGCTCAAGGAAGATGGCTCATTTGTCTCGAAAGTTATCGCTTGTTAAGATCTTATCATGCACAGACCCAATATTGGAAGGACTTTGATCCTTTTCTCAAGCAGAAAAACAAGGCATTCAAGGACTCGTCCAACTCTATTGTTCGTAAGTCGAGAATTCTGAATATGTTTGTTCCTAATATCAGCTATTCTGCAAGGGCTTGCAATGAGCATGCACGAAATAGAGAAAGAGAAAGATACAATAAGGTCTGACGATACCAAGCTGGAGGTGTTGTTCAAGCAAATGATCCAAATGAGCCTGTGGTAATACATCACGCGTTTCAGTCGTTGCAGAAAGCTCACTCAAAGACAGGGGAAATGCTACTGTACCAAAATTTCCTTCCAAAAGGCAGGACATATTTGATCTAATGATTCAATCTAGGATCTGTCTCTCCTCACACACATGACGGAGGCTGATATCAAGAGACTTCAGACTGTTGGAGAAGAAGCTCAGGCCGCAAGGCATGAATTCATTCTCAAGGATGACCAAGATGCGGTTTGGAGATATTTTAAGACTCTGAGAAATGCGCGTGTCGATATTGTGCTTGATAATTGTGAGTTTCATAACGTGCTGACCTATCACATTCTGACGATCAATATGAAAGCTGGATTTGAGGTGGGTGATCAACATCTTTTTTATCCTATCCTGTCACTGACGCTTTTCACAAGCTTTTCACAGATCTTGTTTTTGCAGATTTTCTAGTCACATATACCTCTCATGTCGACAAAGTCGTTTTCCAGTAGGTTCTGAAATTCACCATTCTTTTTCTTGGCTGACCATTGAAAGCCCCAAGATGATACCATGGTTTGTATCAGATGTCACACCACCTGACTTTAAACAAACGATCCAATTATTACTTGACCCGAAATTCACCGATTCTACGCCAGAGAGTGCCAATTACCATTACCTTGTTTCAATGGTATCCAGGTGGCAACGCTACATTGAACGTGAAGTCTTTTCGCTTTCGGTACCTGAGGACTTGCACCTGGGAGATAATACTCATGGCAAGGCCGACTTCTGGACCTTGCCGTATCCATACTGGAACATGAAAACTTATGCCCCGGAATTGTTCAACTACTTGAGTACCAGTGATCTTGTCATCTTCAAGGTGAACGTCTCTCATGTCGTAACTTCACAGGCTGAACTATACGATCACTGCAGGGTGATCTCAAGTAGGTGTGATAATCAGGATCGCTTGGATGCTTACAGATGTCCCTTATAGTTACCGCAAGTAGGTCATCATATTTGTTTTGACTTTTTTACCCAATAGTGTTTTGGCCGGTCTTCAGACTCACTGGTGATCTCAAATGGCCTGCTTGGACATCGTTCTCGGATGCTATCAGTGGCCTAGCAGGGTCTTTTCCGATCCTAAGCTTGCGAACCAATAAGGCTGATGTTGTAGTGGGAGTCGAGCGCGCCATGGCCGAAAAGCTTGATGCTGATTGTGGGAACAAGTGGAGAGTAGATGGCAGGTAAGAGTGCGCTTTCAGTGTATAGTGACTATTGAATTAAGACTGTTCAGCCATGCATTGATTTCTTTCCTCCCTCGCTCCCAAAGTGGTTTTCCGGGACCTAAGTAATATAAAGCTATTCCAGTCCTTGTCGTAAACCATGCTCTGTAGCCTGAAGTTGGCTTCCTACAAAGAAAGATTCACGATATATTAATTGACTTCATCCCCAGGAATGAATATTCATTTGACGGCTAATAGCAAGCTAGGACATTATTAGCACTAGTATCTTAGAACAAGCACTAGGAGAACACAAGGAGAAATACATATATCTATATTATCATGCTTCTAAGTTTAGACATACTGTAAGTCTGGTTTCAAGTGGACTTCATCTTCCATGCCTGTGATCCAATGAGCTGTCAATCTAATGTAAGTTCTTGTCAAGTGAGCTTACATTTTCTGCCTTTGTATGAGCATTTTAAAAGGTTCTAGGTTAACGGAGTATTTGTAACGAGTTTACTTTCTATGACGTTTGGATGACGTAGTACATTAAGGAGGAGATGAGGATGACATTCATTATGACGGAGGGGTGACGTAGAGGGCACGAGGATTAATATAATATATATATATATAGGGGTTAGTGTAGTAGTACAGACCCAGCTTCGTTCTAGTTTATATAATTCTTTCTTAACTCAAATGCCAGGTTTGGAGGGAGTTCGTAATATAAGAATGAAGCTACCAACACATATACAAATCCTATTCCATCATCATGATCTCACTCACCATCATCACTGCATTCCTAACCACTATCATAACTCTTTTCTTCAACTCCTTATCCAACACTTGGAAGGACCTAGGAAAAGAAGCCAAGGATGCCTATGCAACTAGCATACAGAATTTCATGGAAGAAGTCAAGAAGGACTTTGCTGACAAACTGACCAAAAGGAAAATGAAAGAACCTGATAACTTTGAAGAAAGTCCAGATGAAATAAGGGCTTGGTGCCAAAGAATGATACTGTTCTTCCAAAGCAATGATATCTCAAAGGAATGGGAGAGGATTGAAATGGCTTTAGGAAAGATCAAAGGAGGAAAGGACAATTGGGCTCAACAATAGGCAGATATACAAATGAGAAAGTTTCTACCCTTCCAAAAGGAATGGAAGAAGACCAATGGAGACCTCAACATATCAATCATGACCAACAAACCTCTGTTCAAAACCTGGGAACAGATGACAGATGAGATGGTACAGTTTTTTATCTCAACAGAGACCCAAATGCATGCAATTGACAAATTGACCAAGCTGAAACAGGGAAATCAATTACTAGAAGACTTCTGGTCAGAATTTGTCACTTGGAAGAAATTCTCTGGCTACAATGAGATTGTACTAGTGGATCTATTCAAGAAAGGAATCCATCCAGCACTGGCACGAAAACTGGTCGAGATTGGTCAGTTGAGAAATTTGGATTTGTTGGATGAATGGTATGAGAAAGCGTTAAGTTTTGAGAGGTCAAGACGAGAAGCTATCAAAGAATTTGGAGGAAGGAAGAATTTGAAGAATTCAGGGGATGTGAGGAAGAAACCAGTTTTGGATGTTCCAAGGCGAGACCCAAATGCTATAGAAGTGGACAAGTGCAGAGAAACAAGAAGATGCTATAACTGTGGAGAAACAGGTTATCTCACTGTAAGGTGCTCCAAACTGAAAAAAGAAAGGAAAGAAGAAGTAAGGATTATAGAGAATGTAATGAAGGTTTTTTCCCTAGGGAGGGAGTAAGCACTGACTCACTTGCCTTCATAAATTCAAAAGTCCAATTACCAGATAAAGCAATGAAAGACTTTTTGGATTATTTTGGTGCAAGGAAATATGAGACAAATAAAGGATATTCAGTGGAATAGGTGGCAAGGAAAATCTGATAGAGTGACAAAGAGGAAACAATTGGTATACTAAAGGTGTAGACCTACAGTTCAAAAGTGGAAGAATGCACAGAAGAAAAAATAAAAGAATTAAACAAGATAACAGATGACAAAGTCTTACTGGCCTTGAAAGCACTAGAGAAACCATTGATACTCAGGAAGATGAGAGATAAATAGCTAAATGTCTGAGTCAAGCTGATAACAACAGACACTTACAAAACATTTTATAAACAAGCACTAGTTAACTCAGGGAGTACAAGCTCATGCATAAGCTAGAAGTTCATAAAGAAAAACAACCTCGACACAATACAACTACCATTTCTGATCACCTGTTATAATGCTGATGGGACTGCAAATAAGAACAGCAGTATCATGGAAGTCATCAAAATGAACATGACCATCGGCAATCACCAAGAGCTTATCCAATTATTAGTGACAAACCTTGGCAAACATGACCTATTCCTAGGGTACAATTGGTTACAGAAACATAACCTGCCCATCAACTGAAAAAATTCTTCAATCAGTCTGCAGAACTGTCAGCAGTGGTATAGAAAGGTCTATATACCAAAAGAACCAGAGAAAGTAGAAGACAAAGACGTTGAAGAAGAAATAATAGAAGAGAGAGAGAAGGTATTATTTGTTAACCTGGAAGAAGAAGCATAGAGAAAAGAAGAGTTGAATATTTGAAGTAGGAGCAAAAGCATAAAAGAAACTGGAGAAGACATACCCAAAGAATACAAAGACTTTAATAATCGGGTCTTCAACAAAGCAGTATTCAAAAAATTACCAGACCAATCTAAATGGGACCACACCATTGAGTTAATACCTAACGTGACATTAAAAGACTACAAGATATATCCATTAAATGTCAAAAAACAGGAAGAACTTAACAAATTCCTTGAAGAACACTTGAAGTCAGAAAGAATTTGACCCTCCAAATTGCCCTGTGCTGCTCCATTCTTTTTTGTAAAGAAGAAGGATGGCTCACTACAACTAGTACAAGACTATCAACGACTTAACAAAGCAACAATAAAGAACAAATACCCTTTGCCGCTAATCCAAGAACTGATTGACAAAGTACAAGGAGCCCAATACTTTATGAAACTAGATATTTGATGGAGATATAACAATGTGAGGATAAGAGAAGGAAACAAATGGAAAGCAGCCTTTCAAACAAATTGAGGGCTATTTAAACCCTTAGTGATATACTTTGGTATATGCAACTTGCCCACAACCTTTCAGCTCATGATAAATACTCTATTTTGTGAATTAATCATGATAGACAAGATTGTGATTTACATAGATGACATTCTAATCTTTATACAAACCATAAAAGAGCATCAAGACATAGTAAGACGATTGCTATAGATATTAGCCGATAACAAACTATCACTACACCCTAAGAAGTACAAGTTTCACCAAACAAAAATTAAATACCTTGGAGTTATCCTATTGCAAGATAGCATGAAAACCGATCCTACCAAAACTAAAGAAGTAGCTGGATGACCTGAACCCTGAGACAAGAGAGAAGTATGACAGTTTGTAATTTCTATTGTCAATTCATCTCCAGATTTGCCAAAGTCACTAAACCATTAACAGAACTTACTGGAAAGAAGAAGTGAAAATGGGGGGACAAAGAGAAAAATGCCTTCGACAAACTCAAGGGTAAAATGGTGAACCTTCCTATCTTAGCGATTTCTAACTCCAAACAAAAACTACAACTAAAAACTGATGTGTTAGGATACGCAATTGGGGGAGTACTATTATAACAACAAGAAGACAGTTCTTGGAGACCTATTACCTACCTATCCAGAGCAATAAACAAAACAAAAAGAAACTACGAGATATATGACTAAGAGTTACTAGCAATTATAGAAGGACTTAAGCAATAGCACTAGTATCTTATAGGAAGTGATCAGTTCCAAATATGGACTAATCATAAGAATTTAGGATACTTCAAGAAACCACAAAAACTCAATTGCCACCAAGCCTGCTAGATGATGGAGTTACAAGAATACAACTTCCAACTAATATACAAATCAGGCAGCTCTCAAAAAAAGATAGATGTGCTATCTCAAAGACCAGATCATACTCAGGGAAAGGACGATAATGTAGACCAAATGTTATTGAAAGGAGAATAGTTCAGAAATATTGAAACTCAAGAAGGCAAATTATGGAAGGAAATAGGAGAGGCAAAGGAATTTATAGAGGAGAAAGTGAGAGGAGTAACAGAGCAATAAGAGGAAGGTTGGAGAAGAGAAGAGAAAATATTACTTTGAAAGAAGAGGATATATGTTCCTGACTCAGCTACACTTTAAGAAGAAATTATCACTAAATATCATGATTCTGAACTAGCTGGTCACCTAGGTTATACTAAAATTCACGAGCTAATAACAAGAAACTACTAGTGGCCTAGGATATTAGAAGATGTTAAACAATATGTCACAGGATATGAAAAATGCCAAGTGACCAAACCAAACTAATAACCCAAATGAAATCACCTTTACTCTAACGAAATACCACAAAATCCCTAGGAGACCATTAGTATCAATTTGATTGGACCGTTACCAGAGTCAGCAGGATACAATGGAATATTGGTAATAGTGGATTGCTTCTTCAAGATAGCTTGCTATATACCAATCAATATGAACATCATGGCCCAAGGGGTAGCCAAGATGTCTTAGGATCAAGTTTTCAAGGACATGGGAATTTCCCAAAAAGTTATCAGCGACTGAGGACCACAATTTGTGTTGAAGTTCATGAAAGAACTGTGCTTATGACTTGGAATAGAGAGAAATCCTTCAATCACTTACCATCCCCAAACTGATGGTCAAACAGAACAAGTCAATCAAGAACTAGAACAATACCTTTGACTCTACTGCAACTACAGACAAAATGACTGGGCAGAATAGTTATCAATTACAGAGTTTTCCTACAACAATTGAATTCACTCTAGCACAGGACAATCTCCTTTCATGGTCGACTTAGGATGTCACCTGAATACTGGCAATAACATAAACTTGTCAACTAAAAACTCTCCAGGAACTGAACAATTCCTCAAAACAATCAAGAAAATTAGAGATGAGATGGAGTCAGCACTAAAGAAAACAAATAAGACAATGAAAAGAAAGTGGGATTTAAAGAGAAAACCAGAAGTAGAACAATCAAGCAGAGATTTGGTATAGATAGACATAATGTCAGAATAGCCAACTCCTGAGCTGGAATAAAGCCAACTGCTTCTTTATCAGTGTTTGACAAGGAGAACTTGATGGAGTTCCTGTTAGATTTTCTATACTACTTATACAACTACTACATAGTCTGTGCACTATCTTCCCACACTCATCATGTGACTAGTCATATGACACCAATGTGACATGACCCTATGACATCCTATTATGTGACTATGACTCGTGATACTTTTCTACACTCCTTTTTGTGTAGTAAGTCCAAAAGAAAAAGAAAAGAAAAGTGAATATAAATAATGACTTAGCTGTTTTGCCAAGTCATAACACATAATGCATTACAACATAGATTAACCTTTGAAGAAACTGTCAACCAAATGATTAGAACTATTTCCCATAATATGGAAAGTTGGCAAATTGGCTTATGAACTCAAGATTCCATCTATATGGAAGTCTATTCACCTCGTCGTTAATGAGTCTTATCTTACTTTTTATGTGACATCCACATTTGAGCAACAATCATAGAGATCTGATAACAGAGTTGCTAACTCTAACAACCAAACCAATGTACAAGAAGTGGAAAAAACACTTGACTTTAGATAGAGAGGAGGCAAATTACAATACCTTATCAAATGGAAAGGACAGTTGCTTGAGGAAAGAACTTGGGAGAACAGAGACAAAGTAATTAAGAGAGCACTGAGGTCATGTAGAGAATTTCACCAAAAATATCCAGATGCACCCAGAGTTCCTACTATTTGACTACCTATAAAGACATATGCCAATATCACAAAGACACAATCTTAGGAGGGAGGTAATATAACAAGTTTACTTTCTATGACATTTGGATGATGTTTGGATGACATAGTACATTAAGGAGGAGGTAAGGATGACATTCGTTATGACAGAGGTACTGTCTTCTACTGTCCTCTATAACCTCCTACTAGCATATCATGATGTAACCAGATAATTTCCACTCTCAGCTTTTCATCCTTTGATATATACATCTTCTCTTCTTTATACATTACACTATTAACCTCCCTCTACTCTTTGTCTCTCAGCATTTTTACCTTTGCTTGCTTCATTTCTTCTACTACTTTTACTATCTCATTGTCTTTTACTTTCAACTTTCTGACCTTTTCTAGTAGGTCTACTCCATCTATTATTATTTTTACTGTCTCTGTCTTTCTTACTTCCAACCATTTTGGTTTCACCAATGTCTCATCCTCATTATTCTTTTCTACCCCAATTTCCCAGTTTGGTCTCCTGCTCAGACTATCTGCCTTCCCTATCTTACTCCCTAGAACATGCTTTAATATGAAGTCAAATCTTGACAGATACAAGGCCTATCTAGCTTGTTTTCGATTTAACTTCTATACTTTCATAAAGTACTTAAGATTCTTGTGATCTGTCTAAGTCTCAAATTTAACTACTGCTTCTTCTAGCAAGTGTCTCCATGCTTCTAAATATCTAACAACTACTAACATTTTCTTGTTGTGTATTTCGTAATTCCTTTCAGTATTACTAAGAGACTTGGAAATGAAAGTGACCAGTCTCTATTTTTCGTCTAAGCACTTCATTGATAGTACTCCCCCAGTGGCATAGTTTGAAATGTTGGCTTCTACCCTGAGCTCTTTGTCTAAGTCTAGTACTGCCAGTACTGGTTTTATTGTAAAGACTTGTTTTAACTTATCAAATGCTTTCTGCTGTTTTGCTCCTCACTACCATTTCTTATCCTTCCTTGTTAGCATATTCATTGGATTTGCTACTTGAGCAAAATCTTTAATGAATCTCCTATAATAATTTGCAAGACCTAAGAATTTCCTAATGTCTTTCACATTTTTGGGTTCTGGCCAACTGAGTACTCCGTCTACCTTTTCTGCTTCCATTTCTATTCTATTGAGCCCAATAACTACCTCTAGGAATCCTATCTTTCTTGTCTTTCACATGCATTTCTCTGGTTTGACATATAAGTCATTTTCCTCTAGCCTCTTTGATATTTCCTCTACAATCTTGTTGTGTCCTTCCTCTGTCTTTGTCCCTACTAATATATCATCTACAAATGCTGCTACTTTTCCTTTGTTTATTAAGTCTCTCAGAATCTTGTTCATTATTGCCTGAAATGTTGCTGGTGAGTTTGTCATTCTGAAAAACATAACTGTTGACTCAAAGGAACTAATATGTGTTGTAAATGCCCCTTTTTACTTGTCCTCTTCTTTTATCCTTTGTCATATTCTGGAAATATGATAATTATGTAATTCTTTCTCCTAATAATTCTCCTAAAATTAATAATAGTAGGATAGTGTAGTAGACTACTCTCCTCCTATTCCGGACTTACTATAAGTACTGAGTAGTTACAG
>Ga0153998_1000266_pt1 | contig 10836 bp, 11 predicted proteins | sample TSNC082MetaG_FD_104725 | JGI IMG/M metagenome (GOLD analysis project Ga0153998, IMG submission 104725) | Attine ant fungus gardens microbial communities from North Carolina, USA - TSNC082 MetaG | ecosystem: Host-associated > Fungi > Mycelium > Unclassified | place: USA: North Carolina, Lumber...
GTAGGTATATATGCCTGTCATTAAGTAGTTTCAATTAGTTTATGTTCTTCCCTATATAGATTGATGTGTTCTGACTTCAGGGAATCTGTTTTCCGCATAGACGATGAGAAGACAGGTCTTCCCGCATCCACCTGTCAGGTGATATGAGTTTTAGGGTCGTGTCAGCCTTTGACAACCAGACTAAATTATGAGCTACCATCTCCAACAACAACAAGCTTCTTTTTGAGGTCTGGCTTTCGCAGGGATGCAGACATTGAGGACAGACTGAATATATACGGAAGTACAGATCTGTAACATTGATCCTGAACCACGTGATCATTCAACCCTGATAGCCCCTATCAATGTCAGTGTTTGTCATATTGCAATTTTGAATCCATTGCAAATTTTGAATCCATTGTGGTCTTTGAAAGAACTTGCCAGACAAATTGACAATGAAGAGTTGGTTCCTTATCAACATCGATGTTGAGTTGTTTGCATTCAGAAAATTGAAAATTAAGCATACCCAAACCTCTCTCTATGTCAGCTGGCAAAAGTCAGCCAGCATGCTCTCCTAGATGCAGGGTTATTCTCTTTGCCAAATAGAGTCCCAAACTGGTATAGGGAGGTCAACTGTGGAAAACATCAAGAAAGAGATGGACAGTGGCAAGGAACATAACAAAGGAGAACATTTTGTTAAGCTTTCCCCCTGTAATAAACAAGCTCTTATATGACAGATCACTTTAGGACATTTGAACACTGTAGTTCAGGCTATCCATTAAATTGACAATATTATTCCCTTCCTTATCTCTGTCCAAACAGTCAGAAAAGCACTCAAAGAGAACAATCTGCAGTCTGTTGTTAAATAGAAACATCCCTTGCTCAAGAAGACCTATCAGGAACAGCATATTGTATTTGCTTAGTATCATGCAAATTGAACTATACAGGATTGAAAGAGGGCCTTATGATCAGATAAAACAAAAAAACAAAAATCAATTGTATTAGATCAGATGACAGGGTTTATATAAAGAAACTCAAAAAGAAACCTATTTCTAATAGGACAACAACTCCTGCTATGAAACAGGAAACAATCTCATGAGATAAGTTTACATAGGTGGAATAGAGTAGAAACTCTTACAAAGGTCCAGAGAAAGATGAATGCAGATTAGTACTATGATATTTTGACTCATGGACTGGAAAAAAGCTTTAAATAGAGAAAGAAAAAATATCTCAATAGAATAATGACCCAAAACAATGGTTCAAAGACCAGATAATCTAGCTTTTTGTCTGGTCTTCTCAATCAAGAATCCCCATTGAATATCTCTAGAACTACCTCAAAAGGCAAATAAATAGCTATGAAAATCTACTCAAGGAAGTGTTTAAATTGTAGAAAAGATTAGCAAAGGAGTGGGAGAATATTCCAGTAGAAACCTACCAAAATATTTTAAAAAGCATACCAAGAAAAATCAAGGCTATACTCAAGGCCAAGGGAGGTCATACTAATTCTTAAATTTTGGATTAACCATTACTATTAAAGGTTTGAATACTAAAATTGATATCTTCTAGTCTTCTAGTATATATGTAAGACCAATGTGGGAAGATGGCACTGATAAATTATATACCTAAGCATTCTCATAGCTTTTCTTTTTACTCAAAATTCTATAAAATTCAAATAAATTCAGGAATAATTGGAATAAAATTGGAACAGATAGTAAGCAAAGAAACCTGATAAACAATATTGCTCACTGTTATGTGGACCATTATAGGAAGGGAGCAAAATAACCTAATAAAATAAGTAACATCAGAAGAAAGAAAAGCAACCTAATAGATAATACTACTTACTATCATACAGACTATTATGACTTGGCAAAAATGGCTAAGTCATTATTTATATTTCTTTTCTTTTTCTTTTTCTTTTGGACTTATCACACAAGGATAAGCATAGGAAAGTGTCACATGACAATGTCACAAGACATGTCACATGAAAAACATAAGGTCACATGATGAGTGTGGGAAAGTAGTGCACAAACCTTGTAGTAGTTGTATAAGTAGTATATAGAATATAATAGAAACTCTATTGAGTTCTCCTTATCAACTCAGACTTAGAGTAGGTTTAAGTCATCTTGGCTAGAGTCTTACAATTGTTGGAAGGAAGCAAAGCAACCTGATAAACAACACTACTCACTGTCACACAGACTGTTGTTGGAAGGGAGCAAAGTGACCTGATAAATAATACTACTCACTGTGATACAGACTATTGTAAGAAAGAAACATAGTGGTATAGAGGACAATTGTAGCTAGGATTACTCCTGTTTTCCTTTATAGAGAGTTCTCTGACTATGGTCTAGGTAGTGGTAAATATAAAATTTTTAATATGGATAAAGGGTATAGTCTTTGAAAGAAAGCACTTCTAGCTGACACTGCGTTTCAGCATAATGTCCCTTATGCAAGTTTGTGGGGAAATGAATTCAAATGTAAAGGTGGAAGAAAGGTTGAATAAAACTCTGCCAATATACCATCATAGTAGTGATCTTGTTGAAACCCAATTCTCTATACTAGACTACTGTTCTAGCTTTGTTCCTGAGTCTTGTCTACCTGGTGTCACCCTAATTCCCTGTTTCAAAGCTATCCTCATAGTAGCACTCTCTGGCTATATGATCAGACTACCCTCATAATAGTACTCTTGACTATGTGATCAGATATTGGACTTTGACTCCTCCCTATATAACTCAACTCCCTAGCAATACTAAACCTTGTTCTAGAGCTCCTATGACATTGCCTCTGTAGCTAAGTCACTTGTCTCATAGTCTTTTTGTTTTGACTCATAACTGAGTCAAAGCACCTTAATCACTGATCCAATCACTCTAAAAATAGATTTCTACTTTGAAAACCCAAATAGAGGAAAGAGACAACTGAGATTGCTTACTTTTTTCCTACTAAGTAGGGGTTTTTATATGTTTTTGAGAAATACAAAAGAAATCTACAAAGATAATAAACCTAGTCATAAGTCTATAAATACAACAATTGTTCTGGTAGTGATAAGGAATCTTACATTGAAAGGGACAAAAGAGATGTTTACTGTGACAAGCAAGTAGAAGAGACAGTGATAGTTCTCAATTGTGTGCTAAAGGGTTTGTGGGGAGAAGGAGGAAGTGGGAGTATCAGAAAGAAATTAAAAAGTAGAAGTGCAGCTTATCTGTAATATAAAAATAGATGAAATGATTGGGAACTCAATCTAGATCTGTCTCGCATAATGTTCTTAAGGTGGATACCTTTATACACTGTAACAAGCTCACTAGTAGAATAGTCAGTAAACTACTTATGGGCCTTATCACACTTAATCAAGCCCTTATCTGCACTCCCACACCAAACCTTATGGGTGTGATATGATCTGAGTTGATGATTAGCCAGGCTTTTTAGGCCTGCTACTCTATAAAAGATTGTCTGAGTAACTGCTGCGTCTTGTCTCAAGGAAGAGTAGGGTATATAGTAGAAAACATTCACCAACTCAACCTCTTACCAAGATCACCCCTTACACACTCAAGAGAATTGCATTTATAATCTCAAGAGCTTCTAAGATAAAGGCAAGGGCCAAGGAGGCTCTCCTTATCAATTTCCACTCTGAGAAATATATTGGAATATTACAAATGTTAGAGACTCAATTAAAAAGAAATAGAAAAGGAAACTCTCTATTCTACCACTCTCTCTCACATCTCTCCTCTATGACACTACCATACAGCCATGACAGCCATCACCTTCCTGTCCTCCATATCTCCCAGACATGACTATGTAATGCTGCTCCACCTCCATACTTCACTCCTGCCCATCATTCCCTGAACCCTAAACTGGCTTCCCTCTACTCCAAATATGGTCTAGAAACACATGACAGTGTGTCTGAGTGTCAGCACTATAATCATTGTCCAGTAGCATGTTTGTTTTTTGACTAAGTCTAGCAGTGATAGAATCACTAGTCACTGATAAACTTTTGATCTGCTGTCTTGGTGTCATATTAGTCTAAGTCTACTCTAGATTGAAATTATCTCGCATTCCAAAGATATCTCTGAGCCTCTAATTTCTAGAGCTTTAACATTGATAGTCTGTATCTGAGAAATCTGATGCTAGCTCATCAGTCTTGCCTCCCAAGGTATACGCTATTCTAGCATGTAGCAGCTTGGTCACTACCTAATAGAAGTACCCAATCTTGGGTCTAGATTATGTCTGGGGCTTGTAGGAAGTCTCTAGAGTGGATTCCAATAGTGAAATCCAGGGATATAATGTGTATCCCATGTTACATTTCCACAGAAAATTCTCTAGCGGCGTAACAACGTGGAGTTGCATCAGAATGGCAGTGGGAGAAAACTAGAATCTGGAAGATCAAAAGGATGTAGAGGAGCTAGGAAGAAGAACAGAGAAGCTAAGGAGTGAGGTAGCAGGGAGGCTAGATGAAGATGACGTGCTCAAGAGCAAGACGACTCAAGATCGCCATCTTTGTCTATAGCCTAACAAGAGGCTTGAGACCTGGCCATTGTGCAAGGGAGGATTCCTGGAGTAGGACTAGAAGAGTAGAGAGTGGTCACTCAGTGCTCAGGAGGAGTGCCGTTGATGGGGATCAAAGGAAATTGATCACAGAACAAAAGTGATAACAAATAGGAATGTAAAAGATCCCCTAGATATTTCACAATTGTGCACTAACAAGTAGGCACTGGGGAGATGATCAAATATAAAAGAGAGCTTAGGAATAGGGGAAATAATGGGGTACAATTCAAAAGACCGAAAGAAATGATAATAACATATTTAAGAATCCACTCGAGATAGATCTCACTGTAATAGGATCTCCAAGACATGCGTTTGTCTCGCGTCATGACACTACTGCCCTTACCTAGTCTAGTAGTCTGGCTCGCCGTTGATACAGCAGAACTACCTAGAACTCCTGTGCCGTTGTATGGGCTCTTTTTCAGCTGACTGTACAACTGGAAGCTGACTTCAATGACATGTAGCAAGCTATTAACTCCTAGCGTAAGCGAGTGCCCAAGTCCATTGGGGCTCAAATTCCCATCGAGGGAGAGTTTTGGTGGATTTTTAGAAAGTAAGGTAGAATACTTAGAAAAACTAGAAACTTAGTCACTCAAAATAGCCGTTAAGCCCTAGAGCAACAGAGAGAGATGAGGATAGGGGTATGATGCTTGAGTTTCCCTCTGTGCCCTAGAGTATTTTATTATGATTACAAAGCAAAGAGACAACAAAGAAAGTAAGACAAAGAAAACCTCCGAGTTTCCCAAACATAGTAAGGCCGCAATGATGAGATGGCGCCCCTTCCTGAACACTGGATAATCGCTCCCCGCTCTTCTAGTCCTACTCCAGGAACCCTCCCTCATATGATGGTCAGACCTCAAGCCTCTTGACGGTCCATAGACAGAGACAACAATCTTGAGCCATCTTGCTCTCGAGTGCATTTCCTTCATCTAGCCTTCCTACTACTTCTCTCCTCAGCTTCCCTGTTCTTCTCTTTACCTCTTCTATGTACTCTTACTTCTCTGACTTCCAGTTTCCTTCTACTGCCATTACGAGGCAACTTCGTGATGGTTTGATTCTCTTGATCTTGCTATAATTAGCCATCAGTGATGATGGCCCAGATCTAATTGTAACTCTTCTTTAAATAGGACCACTGGCGGCTGCAATATGATATCACTTGGATAGCAGTAATTCTACTAAGTTCGCTTCCATCCTTGAGAGCACTTCTAGAAGAGGGAACCATTGATAATCCAATACAGGGCGCCTGGGCAAGCATCTATGAGGTATGTGTAGCAGTGGTCACAGCCACTACTCTGCTACTCGAGCAAAAGGCTCGAGTCTACAACTAGGCATCTAGGAAATACTTTTGGAAGGCCAAACTCTTCTCTCGAGCCAGTGATTCTGGTTATTACCGTAAAAAATGTCACTTATGTTGCCTAAATTGTTGTATGGCATGACACTGTCTCATCATTGCAGCCTTACTATGTTTGGGAAACTCGGAGATTTTCTTTGTCTTACTTTCTTTGTTGTCTCTTTGCTTTGTAATCATAATAAAATACTCTAGGGCACAGAGGGAAACTCAAGCAATTATACCCCTATCATCATCCCTCTCTGTTGCTCTAGAGCTTAATGGCTATTTTGAGTGACTGAGTTTTCTATTTTCTAAGTGTTCTATTTTACCTTCTAAAAAAACCCACAAAACCTCTCCCTTGACAGGAATTTAAGCCCCAATAGACTTGGGCATTTGCTTATACTAGGAGTTAATAGCTCGCTATGTGTCATTGGAGTCAGCTTTCAGTTGTATGGTCAGCTGAAAAAGAGCCCACACAATGGCACAGGAGTTCTAGGTAGTTCTGCTGTATTGACAGTGAGCCAGACTACTAGACTAGGTAAGGGCAGTAGTGTCACGACACGAGATAAATGTGTGTCTTAGAGATCCTAATATGGCAAGACCTACCTCAAGTGGATTCATAGAAATTCATTATTATTATTATTTCTTTTGGTTATTTGAGTTCCCCCTCTTATTCCACCTTTTGCTTAAGCTCTCTTTCATATTTGATCATCTCCCCAGTGTCTACTTGTTAGTGCACAATTGTGAGACATCTTGAGGACCATTCGTATTCCCATTTGTTATCACTCTTGTTCAGTGATCAATTCCCTTTGATCCCCATCAGCGCAAGATGGTTCTGTAATTTTTGGTCATAGTTAGAGTGTTTTGGAAGGAAAGGGAAGAAGTTTTCAAAGGGTACAATAGCTAAAGAGAGGGCAGAGTCCTTGGGAATGTCCAAAAGGGGGGTAATGACTAATAAAGGGAAATTTTCAATGGTGGCAGGAATGTTATGAATATTGAGTGGGACTACAATTATTATCAGCCATGGTCTGATAATGAATAGTTGGTAGACGAGATGTTGGCAATGCTAGACAAGAATATTACTATACAGTAATGCATTGAATGTCTAAGGACTCTAAGAGACAATGGACTCACAGAACAAATAGGACTCTTTGGAGAAATCTCGGACTATCCTCTTTCTATTTTTGACTTATACTAAATGGGATAGCATTGGACTAACCCATTATTAGACATTGACTCGACTTGTTACCTTCATTGCTTCTATCACTGATTTATCACTTAACTAGTCACCCATAGTTACAACTAGTGTTACCACATTGTAACAAGTCACAATACCTAGTTAGAATAAATACAGACCAAAAAGAGAAGAGAATAGCAAGTTCTCTCTTTCTATATTCCCTCTGTAAAATCTTACGCTGAGGAATCAGTACTCTTACTTGTCTTAGGACAATCTCAAGGGTACTACTCAAAGTCTTGTTGACATCTCTCCTCTGATATAACTTCACTGAAAACCTTGACCGGATCCTTTAACAAGAAGTGTTGTTATGCCAAACAGCTGTTTAGGCAATAAAAGTGACATTTTTCACCATAATAATGAGAATAACCAGCTTGAGAGACAAGTTTGGCCCCCCAGAGATATCATTAGATGCTTAGTCATAAACTCAAGCATACCACTTGAGTAGCAGAGTAGTGGCTGTGACCACCACTACAGAGACCTCATAAACATTGTCCAGAGAATTTCATAATAGATCTATAACAGAACTCCCCTCTAGAGTGTTCTCAAGAGTGGAAAGGACCTTCAAAGATGTTTTCTATAAGGATGATGTCATATCTTGGTGACAGTGACTTATTTATAACATCTAGGTTACCATCAGAGCAGGGCCATCACCGCTGATGGCTAATTATAGCAAGAACTAGCAAGACAAGTCCTCTCGAGAATTGCATCACAAACCTAACAAAAGAAGACTGAGGCTTGAAGATATGATGAGGTATAGAGGAGTAGTAGAAGGACTAGAGAGGTTAGGCAGAGAGGTCAGATAGAGAGATAGAAGAAGAGGTATTTGATGAAGATGACGTGCTCGAGAGCAAGATGACTTGAGATTGCTGCCTCTTTTTATGACCCATCAAAAGGCTTGAGAGCCATCTATTGTTTAGAGAAAAACCCTAGGAGTAGGATTAGAGGAGTGGGGAGTGGTAGCCAAGTGATTGGGAGAGGTGCTGTCTCATTATTTCACTCTTACTATCTTTGGGAATTTGGAAGTTTTCTTTGTTTCTTTTTTTTTTGTTGTATCATTGCTTTGTAATCCTAATAAAATACTCTAGGGCACAAAAGGGACAAAAATACTCTTTCTTCCATCGTCTCTCCCTCTGTTGCTCTAGAGCTAAAAGGCTATCTGAGTAATTTGAGGTTTTTCTTTTGTGTCTGCTTTATGAAAACTCTATAAAACTTCTCTTGAAGGGAGACTCAAGCCTCAATGGACCCAGGCATTCACTTATGCCAGGAGCTAACCACTTACTATGTGTCATTGGAGTTGGCTTCCAGTTGTATGGTCAGTTGAAGAAGAGCTCACACGATGGCACAGGAGTTCTAGGTAGTACTGCTATATCAACAGCAAGCCAGGCTACTAGACTAGGTAAGGGCAGTAGTATTACAGTGTGAGATGAACGTGTGCCTTAGGGATCCTATTACAGTAAGGGTTCACTCGAGTAGATACTAAAAACATTTCTTTTCTTCTTAGGTTTCTATTTAATATGTTTTGGTTATTCTTTGGACATTCTACCCTCAGTAAGCTCTCTATTATTTGATTTATCTCCCCAGTGCCTACTTGTTTAGTGCACAATTGTAAAGCAGTTTGGAGATTCTGTCTCTCTGACCTTGCTTTCACCTTTGTTTCATAATCAAATCTTTTGATCCCTATCAGCATGAAGATATCAAGTATTAGATATAGGCCTCAAGTTGAAATGCATATTCAACTATAAGGTCTAGAGTCTTAACAAAGAATGTCAATTGGGAAACTGGTAATATTATTTGTTAGTGCATCATTGACTGATTGACTAACATCTTTTTTGCTGACTTCTAGATTTTTCAGAAATTGATGATGCTTAGGATCAATAGTGTGAAGATTTGGATATCCCATATAATAGTGCTGATAGCACTGGAGGCACATATTGCCTGAATTTTTGGTGAGGTAAGTAATGTTGCTAGCCAGGGACACACACTGAATATAATAAAGAACACCAACTGAATTTGTCAAAGAAGCTCAGAAGAGCTCTTCACCATCCTTCAAAAGCACCAGGCTATTGTCAAGACTTCTAACAGATACTCTCTGACAATGCAGGGTACCAAGACTAACGAGATTTGTACCAAGGTAAGAAATATGAAAGACATTATGGAATATGATACTGAGATGGCCATTTGGGAGTAAAGCAGTGAAATTGATAGATCTGCGATGTAAGAAAGCTAAACTCCAAACCAGAATAAAGCCAACTGCTCTTTGTTTAGCAATTGACAAAGAGAACTCAATAGAGTTCCTGTTAGATTTTTTACACTACTTATACAACTACTACATAGTCTGTGCACTATCTTCCCATGCATATCATGTGACTGATCATGTGACATCATTGTGATGTGATACTTTCCCACACTCTCTTCTGTGTAGTAAGTCCAAGATAAAAGAAAAAGAAAAGAAAAGAAAAGAAATATAAATAATGACTTAGCTGTTTTGCCAAGTCATGACACGTGACCTACTATGGAAACTCAATTGTGCCTACTGACAGTTACAAATTTGTTTGAGGACTTCATATAATTTGTGAAAGATTTATGGCATATGAACATATGGAAAGTGGCACCACAGTCAAGGAGAACTTTTGTGCTCAAAATGGTATTAGACGACGCCATGAGTATCCAGCCAACTTTGCATTCTCCTAAAGATATTGAGCGTTCAATAGCAAGGTTTGCAGAACCTTCAGGACAGTAGGAATCATTTCTTCTGAAAGGTTTAGAATAGCACTCAGGGGCCCAATAACCCTCTTTGCCACAGATATGGCATTTGGTGCCAGAAGGACGAATTGGAGGCTTGTCATTTGATTGACCTCTCCAAGGTCTCTTTTCAGAGTGGGTAAAAGACAATAATGACTTGGTAAATAGGACTATTTGCTCAGATTTGAGCATATTCTCCTTTTCGTTGGTGAGACAATCACGTTTGGAGTAGTCATGTACAGAAATGAGTTCAGCAGAAAGAATATTGAGAGTAAGTCCCTTTTTCTTGTCAAGAAGATTGTGCCTAATGATATCCCAAATATTGGTGTGGGAAAGGGAGTGAAGAATTGCATGAACAACAAGGATGTCATCTAGCTTGTGACCAGCCTCAATGATACAACATTTGAGATTCAAGAATGACCCAATATGGTCTGACATTGAGGTACGTTTGTCCCATTTCTTAAGATAAAGCTCTTGAAAATAATAGTGAATATTAGTGTCCTACCTTTGAGTGACATGGAGTTGACAAAGATGGTCCTACATCTCTTTCAATGAAGTAGCAGATTGGATGTGCTCACGCTGTCCAAATTCGATAGCCCCTTGTATTAGGCCCATAGCAGCCAGATCAGATTCAAGTCACTGAATATGCATGTTCTGTAAGCAGATCCACTCCTTGTAGTCGTCAGAGCTAAAGAGCAATGGTTTATTTGTTGTAGCATTGACAGGAGGATTAGCAGAGGGTTTAGGAGGAGAAGGTTGTTGGCCATCAACGACAAGCCAGAGGAGTCGAGCCTGAAGAGTGGACATCATATTGTCAGCCCAGGCATAGTAATTATTTCTGTTTAATTTGGGAAAGGTGAGTATTGAAGACATTTCGCCAATGGGTACCATAACCTAACAGATTGAAAGCACAGGTATGTCTTTGAAACTTAAGAGGTACTAAGACCAGATAGAAATGACTGGTCTTAGGGCTTACATGATGAACACTTTATGTACAATACAAGTATACAACTATTTA
>Ga0153998_1000268_pt1 | contig 10802 bp, 13 predicted proteins | sample TSNC082MetaG_FD_104725 | JGI IMG/M metagenome (GOLD analysis project Ga0153998, IMG submission 104725) | Attine ant fungus gardens microbial communities from North Carolina, USA - TSNC082 MetaG | ecosystem: Host-associated > Fungi > Mycelium > Unclassified | place: USA: North Carolina, Lumber...
ATTGCTTGCAGGTATCCCACTGTCACTCGCGTGAAGCGTATCATGTCCCACCAACCGATAGCACCCCGTGCTCGTACCATCGAACGCCGTGTCTATTGGTAGATGCGGCCTGCCATTTCTCAGTCGCATGTTTCAACGTGGAGTTTGGACATGATGAGGATAAGGATATGGGTGACTTGTCTTCAAGCCGGATTCCTCCGATCCTCGGGATACTTCTCAGCTACAACAGCAATTTGCCAAATCTCTGTTCCCTTAACGTCGTCGTCAATATCATGCTTTACATTCTACGCACAAGACATCTTCCGATCTGACTATTCATGGGTTCTTCCTTCGCATGATGATTTCCTCCCTCCCGAATCCATGTGTTTGATGTTTTCTTCTTGTATGATTAATATTGGGTGAAAGATGATATCCTTTTGGTTGACCCGCATGACTGTCTGAACTCACTAGCACAAGTATTGAGCAGTAGCAAATACTCTGGGTTCAATGAAGTGTTTTTCTTGGGGCTGAAAGGGTTACATTTAACTACTATCTATTTTCCGCTACTTGTGCATTGTCTTGTTGCATTCCCTCTATCTGGGATGATACTTAAGGTGTTCATTACAAGGAGGCAAGTTTAGAACAACAGACCAAGAATGACTATGAAAAACTATTCTCTTTTGTAATGGCATTAGTCATAACAATCTGTTAAGGATAACAATGAGCTACCATGGTAACAAGAACAGTGATGGTAGTCTCATCTTTCCCTGGCTTTGTGTTATTGGTAATCTCTTGATATCTCTGCCCTTGCCAAATTTGGGCTTAATGGCTAGAGAACAAGTCTAATGAGACAGTAATAGCCTGTGTAGATAGCTGACATATGAAAAAAAGTATATTATAATCTTGCATGTTCAAAAATGTGATTAATGGAATGGTGGTTATTGTCTACAAAAATGGATGAAACATATAACAATTTCTCCTAGTCCAAGTTGACAGGGAGAACTCAATAGAGTCCTCATTCAATTGCTGTACACTACTTATACACATTCTGGTATTTACTATTGTTTACAAAGTCCTGCATGCTTCATTTTATCTAACTTTTTTTTTAAAAAAAATCAACACTTTTATAACATGAAGCATGTAGGCAGACTGTGATAGCTAAAAAAAAGGTCAAGGAACTACATATAGTAACTTAGCCTAAGACAACTTAATCACCCTCCAAGTCCAAGTTGACAAGGAGAACTCAATGGAGTTCCTTGTTAGTAAGCCAACTCCTGAGCCAGAATTAAGCCAACTACTCTTTTGTCAGTGTTTGACAAAGAGAACTTGATAGAGTCCCCATTAGATTTACTACACTATATATACAATTACTATGTGGCTATGCTCCTCTATCACCTATGGTCTCTATGTAACATAACATTTCTGTGACCATTGTTACACCTTTTGTGACTCTGTGACTTATCACATGATATCTTCCTGTGCTCTACCTTAGTAATAAGAAAAAAAAAAGAAATATTAAATAATGACTTAGCTATTTTTACCAAGTCATGACATCACCTCCCTCTTAAGTTTCCTTGTCTCAAGGAATTTTTTTACAACTTGTAATATGGGTCAACCATGTTGCCCATCTCGTTGTCATCTTCTTCTGTCCACTCTTTGACTCCTGATTTTTCCTTCTCTATTTCTTCTTCTTTCTTTATTACAAATGGTCACTTACTTATTTGTGATTGGTGCTTTAGAATCTTGAAAGGTTCAAAAATGTGAAGTTTAGACAGTGACAAAAGATGTTGTTAAGTTTGAGGTCTAATCCTTAGACTATGAGTCCTTATATACAGAATTGTGATAGTCTGTGTACTAGGACAGATCATTACATGCTACTACCTATTATTCTACATATGGTAGTGCCTTTGTGCTTAATATAGTGATAACTTAACCATATGGAGGCTGTCCTTTGTTCTAAGAAAAGGACAAATGACTATCTATGGGTAATTAATAAAGTCTATGTGCAAACATTGAGGCCTTTATATCTCCACTAATATTAATTGCCTTGAGGTTGTTCTAGGCTCATTCTGAGCATTATGAAGAAGGCTTCTGCTGAGCCTAGAACCAAAGCATCTATCATGGTGGTTTCTGAGATATTAGTGATTTAATAAACAGTAACATGGTAGTTACTAGTTGATCTGCTTAATATCTTGGCCAATATTGATCACCTCAAGATGTGACTGGCATCGATTGAAAGGTCTTTTTGAGGGCTTTTTGTTGCTTCTAAGACTGTGAGAATCATCAAAGAATTGATGGAGATATGACTGAATGAAGTTTGTGACATTCTCAATTGTTTCTATCTTTCTCTCCCCTGATCGTTTTCCTTTCCACTGTCTCCAATTTCTCTCTAGTCTTCCCCAATATTCTTGGTCATACCTCTTGTCTGACCATCTGAATAGTTTTCTCACTGTAAATCTCCCTGGTAAATCTCTCTTCTTGAATATTCTCTCTTCTCATTCCTGCCTTGCTATATCTTTCTGGTCTTGTCAGTATTCTTTCTCAAATTCTTCAATTGCTTCTTTTGCATTTTTAGATTCTCCCTTCTATCATGACTTGGCAAAATGACTAAGTTATTATTTATATTTCTTTTTCTTTTATCTTGGACTTACTACATAGAAGGGAGTGTGAGAAAGTATCATGTCACAATCACATGACAGGAAGTCACAGTGTTACATCACATAATAGGTCACATGATAGGAATGGGAAAGTAGTGCACAGACCATCTAGTAGTTGTATAAGTAGTGTAGAAAATCTAACAGGAACTCTATTAAGTTCTCTTTGTCAAATGCTAATAAAAAGCAGTTGGCTTAATTCTGGCTTGGAGTTGACTCTCTGACACCTTCCTTCCCATGTATCTGACTCCACTGTGAATCCTTTCCAGCATACTAGGTACCTGTCCTTTCCCCTTACTTGTCATGACTTGGCAAAACAGCTAAGTCATTATTTATATTTCTTTTCTTTTTCTTTTCTTTTATTTTCTGATTATTGTTTTTCTTTTATATTTTCTTTTTCTTTATTTTCTTATTGATGGATGCACAAGAGGAAAGTGACTCATAGGGAAGCATGGGAGAAAAGGAAGGGTTAGGGTTACTCTTTATGTATAAATAGTATACAAAATCTAACAGGAACTCTATTGAGTTCTCTTTATCAAATGCTAATAAAGAGTAGTTGACTTTATTCTAGCTTAGGAGTTGGCTCACTGACACTAGAACTCAATTCACTTCAGAGCACCATTCACCTTGGACCTTGCTCACTTTCTTATCTTATCTAAATTAACCCTTGGCTGCTGATTATTGTGATTGGCAGCTACCTCCATACATAGCCGGGCCCTTGGCTTAAGGAGACTTGTTAGGGATTGATGGTAGAAGAGTGGTACCAAACTCGGGTATCATTTCTAAGACCTGACCTTACAAATGAATGATGTCTAAGTAGTATACTTGTATCCTTTTCTTAGTATAAACCTTGTGCTACAACTCCATTGTGAGTTGGTACATGCTGTCAGCGTCTAAAGTCTGATGACCAGAATTAAGCCAACTATTTCTTTGTTCAGAGTTTGACAAAGAGAACTCGATGGAGTTCTCACTTAATTCTCTACTACTTATACATTTTACTACTGTGGCTATGTGCTTACTCTCCCATGGTCCTCATGTTACTCTAGTCATGTGACACACTGTGACTGTGACTATGATATGACATCTGTGACCACCTGTCACACCAATTGTAACATTGTGACAAAGTCATGTGATACTTTCCCATATTCTATCTTGTAGTTATAGGTCCAATAAGAAAAGAAAAGAAAAGAAAATATAAATAATGACTTAGCCATTTTGCCAAGTCATAACAAAGGTACAGCAAAGCGGCACACAACCAGAAGAGTCGGAATGTGTAGCCAAAGAGGAGGGTAGTCAAAGGGAGATCAGAAGAACCTTCAAAATGCTAAGAGAAGTGTAGATGAGTATTAGAGTAGAAAAGTTAAATATGTATGAAGGTATAATCATAAAGACACTCTTGGATAGTGGTACCACAGGGATGTTTATGAACAAGAGGATAGTAGCTAGGCATGGGTTCAAGCTGCAGAAATTAGAAAAACCAATAATGATCAGAAATGTGGATAGAACAAACAACAGTGGAGAAGCAATCACCTACCAGGTAAAGGTGAACATTTATTACAAAGGTTATGTAGAAAGAATGAGAATAGATGTATGTGACCTAGGAAGGACAGAAATAATCTTGGGAATGCCATGGCTAGTAGCACACAACCCTGAGATAAATTGGGAAACTGGAGAGGTCAAAATAACGAGATGCCTGCCCCTGTATAGTGAAAGGAGTCCAAAGAGAAAGAAAGTCAAAAGGGTAATAATCCTAGAGAAAGAGAAAATTGTCAGATGGACAATAAACAACAAAGAAGACTAGGGAAAGGAAAAGGAAATAGAGAAGAACCATAGGAAAATTGAAAATATAGTCCCAAAAAGGTTTTTAAAGTGGAAAAAGGTGTTTGGAAAGGTGGAGTTGGAGAGGATGCTGACCAAAAAAACTTGAGATCATGCTATAGATCTCAAGAAGATGTTTAAACCACAAAAGAGAAGGATTTACCCATTATCAAAGAACAAAAGGGAAGAGGTCCAGCAGTTTATAGAAGATCAGTTAAGGAAAGGGTATATTAGACTCTCAAAATTACCTCAAATGTCACCGGTGTTTTTTGTAGGCAAGAAAGATAGTAGTAAGAGAATAGTGATGGACTACCATAACCTGAACAATCAGACAATAAAGAATAACTACCTACTCCTATTAATTATAGAGTTAATCAACAACATGGGGAGTAAGAAAGTGTTTACCAAGATGGATCTCAGATGGGGGTTCAACAATATGAGGATAAAAGAAGAAGATGAGTAGAAAGGGGTGTTCACAAGGTACATAGGTTCCTTCGAGCCAACAGTAATGTTCTTTGGGATGACAAACTTGTCTGCTACATTCCAGGCAATAATGAATGAAATCTTGAGGGATTTAATAAATGAAGGAAAGATTGTAGCATTTGTAGATGATGTATTGGTGGGGATGAAAATAGAGAAAGGGCATGATGAAATTGTGGAAGAAATATTGAAGAGATTAGAGGAAAATGATTTGTATGTCAAGCCAAAGAAATATGTGTAGAAGACAAAGAAGATAGGGTTCTTAGAGGTTGTTATTGGACCCAATGGAATAGAAATGGAAGCAAAGAAGGTAGAGGGAGTACTCAGTTGGCCCTAACCCAAAAACATGAAAGATGTTAGAAAATTCTTAGGCCTTGCAAATTATTACAAAAGGTTTATTAAGGATCTTGCTTGAGTAACGAGACCAATAAACATACTGATGAGAAAAGACAAAAAGTAGTAATAGGGAGAAGAGCAGCAGAAAGCATTTGATGAGTTGAAAGGAGTTTTCACAACAAAACCAGTACTAGCAGCCCCAAATTTAGATAAGAAATTTAGAGTGGAGGCTAATGCCTCGAATTATATGACTGGAGGGGTACTATCTATGAAGTGCTTTGACAACATGTGGAGACCAGTTATAAGAAAGCTAAACTCCAAGCCAGAATAAAGCCAACTGCTCTTTGTTCAGCGATTGACACTCGATAGAGTTCCTGTTAGATTTACTATACTATATATACAATTACTGTTGTGGCTATGCGTCTTATCTCCCACAGTCCTCATGTCCATCAGCTGACTTCTTTGTCACATGCTGTGACTGTGACTCCTTGTGATGTGACTATTCTGTGACTGCTGTCACACCCTTTGTGACTCTGCGACTTGTCACATGATATTTCCTGCACTTTACCTTAGTAATAAAAGAAAAGAAAAGAAAAGGAAAAGAAAAGTTAAATAATGACTTTGCTGTTTTGCCAAGTCATAACAAGTACCTGGTATGCTAGAAGGGATTTACAGCAGAGTCTAATACTTGGGAAGGAAAAGAGAATTTAAAGAATGCAAAAAAAGCAATCGAAGAATTCAAAAAGGAATATTGGCGAGATATGGAAAATATGGCCAAACAAGAATATGAGGAAGGAACATTCAGAAGGGGAGAATTACCAGGAAGGTTTACAGCAAGAAAATTATTCAGATGGTCAGACAAATGGTACAACCAAGAATATTGGGGAAGATTGGAGAGAAATTGGAGATAGTAGAAAGGAAAACAATTAGGAGTTAGAGAATGGACAGAAAATAATGACGACAAAATGGGCAACATAGTTGATCTATACTACAAATTGTAGGAAAATTTCTTGGGATGAGGAAACTTAAGAGAGGGGTAGTGTTATAACTTGGCAAAATGGCTAAGTCATTATTTATATTTCTTTTCTTTTTCTTTTTTTTTATTTTCTGATTATTGTTTTTCTTTTATATTTTTCTTTTTTATTTTCTTATCAATGGATGCATGAGAGGAAAGTGACTCATAGAAAAGTACAGGAGAAAAGAAAGGATTAGGGTTACTCTTTATATATAAATAGTATACAAAATCTAACGGGAACTCTATTGAGTTCTCTTTGTCAAATACTGATAAAGAGCAGTTGGCTTTATTCTGGCTTAGGAGTTAGCTCACTGACATTACTCTTTGCTTATTCAATATTCTCTTTATCTCCTATTCTTCTTCTCCCTCAATTATTACCAGAGCTGGTTGCTCTCTTTTCTGTTCTTCTACTTGCCCTATTTATCTATGTATTCTACTGATGTTAACTACCAGATGTATTTTTACTCTGCTTAGTAATTCTAATTCAACTATGTTTAACAATACAACTTTCTTGATCTTGTAAGAGCCCACGAACCTCTCTATTAGCTTTTTTGTCCTCCTCCTGACCATCTGATATTTCAGGTCCTTAATACTTAGCATTACTAAGTCTCCTACTTTATAGTCATCTACTTTTCCCCTTTTCCTATCTATGTATTTTTTTATCCCTTCTTGTGCCTTTTCTAGTACCACTTTGGCTTCCTTCTGTATCTCCTTCATTTTCTCAATAAAATTTTTTGTCCCTTGATACCTCCCCTTCTTTCTTCCCTCAAACCCTATTCTGGGATCTTGTTCGTAATTTGCCCTAAAAGACAACATTTGTGTACTTGAGTACACTTTGTTATTATATACAAACTCTGTTATTCCCAACCATTCAGGCCATTGCTCCTGTCTATGATTGATAAATATTCTAAGGTACTGTTCTAACTCTTGGTTGACCCTCTCTGTTTGTCCATCTGTTTGAGGGTAGAATGCTATCGACAATTTACTCTTTATCCCCAGCATCTCGTTCAACTCTCTCATTAGTTCTGCCACAAATTGGGGTCCTCTATCTAAAATAATGCTTTTTGGTAACCTATGCAATTTCCACACATTATTCCTGAATAGTCTTGCTAATCCTTCTATTGACATTTTCTCCATAGTAGGTATGAAATGTACTATTTTTGTTAACCTATCAACTACTACTAAGATTGAGTTGTATCCCTGAGCTAGTGGCAATTTAGTGATAAAATCTGCCAATATATGGGTCCAGGGTTTTTCTGGAATTGAGTTCAGCATTAACTTTCCTGCTGGCTGTTCTGTGTGATTTTTGTTGTGTTGGCAAGTGTTGCATCCCTCCACATACTACTTTACTTCTTTGGTCACTCCAGGCCACCAGAAGTTCCTAGTGACCAATTCTACTGTTTTCCACTATCCTCCATGGCCTTAGATTGGTGTGTTATGATGTAGCCTGATAATTTCTGCTCTCAATTTATCGTCTTTTGGCATATATACTTTTCCTTCTTTGTACATTATGCCATTTACTTCTCTTTATTCCTCATCTTTTAACATCTTTACCCTTGTTTAGTTCATTTTTTCTACTGTTTTTACCATCTCATCATCTTTTACTTTTGATTTTCTTACTTCCTCTAGTAGATCTACCCCGTTCACTATTATTTCTACTGCCTCTGTTTTTTTTACTTCCAACTATTCCAGTTTTACCAATTTTTCATCCTTATTATCCTTTTCTACTCTAATTTCCCAGTCTGGCCTCTTGCTTAGACTGTCAGCTTTCCCCATTTTACTTTTTGGAACATACTTTAATGTAAAGTCAAATCTTGACAGGTACAAGGCCCATCTAGCTTATTTGTGATTTAACTTCTGTGCTTTCATAAAGTACTCAAGATTCTTGTGATCTGTCCAGATCTCAAATTTTACTGCTGCTCCTTCCAGGAAGTGTCTCTAAGCTTTTAAACATCTGACAACTGCTAACATTTTCTTGTTATGTATTTTGTAATTCCTTTCAGTATTACTAAGAGACTTGGAAATGAAAGCAACCAGTCTCTATTTTTCGTCTGAGTACTTCATTGATAGTACTTCCCTAGTGGCATAATTCAAGGCATTGGCTTCTACTCTAAACTCTTTGTCTAAGTCTAGTGCTGCCAGTACTGGTTTTGTTATAAAGACTTGTTTCAACTCGTCAAATACTTTCTGCTATTCCTTTCACTACTGCCATTTCTTATCTTTCCTTGTTAACACATTCATTGGCCTTACTACTTGGGCAAAATTCTTAATAAATCTCCTATAGTAATTTGCAAGACCTAAGAATTTTCTAATGTTTTTCATATTTTTAGGTTCTGGCCAACTGAGTACTCTATCTACCTTCTCTGCTTCCATTTCTATTCCATTGGGCCAATAACTACCCCTAGAAATCCTATCTTTCTTGTCTTCTATATGTATTTTTCTGGTTTAACATATAAGTTGTTTTTCTCCAATCTTTTTAGTATTTTCTTCACAATCTCGTCATATCTCTCCTCTATCTCTGTCTCTACTAATACATTGTCTACAAATGCCACTACTTTTCCTTTATTTATCAGGTTTCTCAGGATTTTGTCTATCATTGCTTGGAATATTACTAGTGAGTTTGTTATCCCAAAAACATGACTGTTGGCTTAAAGAAACTGATGTGCATTGTAAATGCCCCTTTTCACTCATCTCTTTCCTTTATCCTCACATTATTGAACCCCCACCTCAGATCCATTTTAGTAAACACCTTTTTGCTACCTATGTTGTTGATTAATTCTGTAATTAAGGGTAGTAGGTAGTTGTTTTTCACCATCTAATTGTTTAGGTTATGGTAGTCTATTACCATTCTCTTACTTTTGTCCTTTTTGCCTACAAAGAAAACTAGTGATGTTTGAGGGGATTTTGACAGTCTAATGTACCTCTTTCTCAACTAGTTCTCCACAAAATTCTGGACTTCTTCCCTTTTATTTTTGGATAAGGGGTAAATTCTTCCTTTTTGTGGTTTGAATGTCTTCTTGAGATTGATAGCATGATCTCAAACTTTTCTCATTGGTATTCTTTCCAACTCTACCTTTCCAAACATCTTTTTTTATTTTAGAAATCTCTTTGGGACCATTTTCTCAATTTTCTTGTGGTACTTTTTAATTATTGTCTATCTGATAATTTTTTCTTCCTTTAGGGTTACTACTCTTTTGACTTTCTCTTTCTTTGGATTCTTTCTACCATACAGGGATGGGCATCTTATTATTTTAACTTCCTTTGTCTCCCAGTTTATCTCTAGATTATATGCTGCTAACTATAGCATCCCTAAGATTACTTCCGTCTTTTCCAGATCACATACGTCTATTCTTATTCTTTCTATATAACCTTTGTAGTACACATTGCACTTTACCTGGTGCATGATAGCCCCTCTACTGTTATTTGTTCTGTCTACATTTCTGATAGCTATTGGTTTTTCTAATTTCTGTAGCTTAAACCTATGTTTTGCTGCCGTTCTCTTATCCATGAACATTCCCATTATACTACTGTCCAAGAGCACTTTTACCATCACACCTTCATGCATATCTATCTTCTTTATTCCAATATTCAACCACACCTCTCTTAGCATTTTGAAGGTTCTCCTAACTTTCTTTCGACTACTCTTCTCTTTTGCTATGCTTTCTAGTTCTCCTGACCATGTGCTACCTTTTCTATACACCCACACCATCTCTGCCTATTCTTAATCACCCCCTGCCTCCTATTCTCTTCCACATGACATCCTTTTTCTTTACACTTTTCACACTGCACATATATTACTATTACTTTCTCAATATACCATCCTAATTCCAGTAGACATGCCTTTTCTGGCACTCCTTTGCCACAATGTTCCTCTACCTTCTTTCTCAATTCTGCCACTGAGCTCTTTCTCTACTCTTGCTATGCTTCTCATGGCTTAGTCACATGTGCCACCTCTTCTTCCTCTGTCCTCCTCAACCTTCTTTCCTGCACTTCTCCCTTTACAAAGCATGCCAGCTCTTTCAGTTGGTGCACCTTTTGCAGCTTTGTCATATATGCTATTCTTTCTTTTCTCATCTACAATAGATACTCCTTACACTTGTGCCCTTTCTTTCCACACTTGTAACATTCAACTATTACTAATTCTTGCCTCCTAATTACTCTTCCTTCCACTTTACATTGTATCACTTTACTCCTCAGTATTTCAAACTTATTTTGGGAAGTGGTAGTCTCCTTTTCTCTTTCTTTCTTATTCCTGTAGTTACAGGCCAGGTACCTGAACCCTTTGCATTTCCTACACAATTTTTCTTTTCACCCCTTAAGTTCTTCTCTTAGTTTGGTGAGAGTGCATTTCTCTTTGAGCAAGCTGCTTATCAATGAATGGTATTTGTAAGGGCGACTGGGTACAAGACTCCAGGAGAATCCTCAGTAATATTACAGTCTGCAGTTAGGATACAACTCACCTCCAGGAGAATCCTCAGAGATTAGAATGAGGCTCCTGGAGGGATACTCTACATTATATA
>Ga0153998_1000274_pt1 | contig 10733 bp, 13 predicted proteins | sample TSNC082MetaG_FD_104725 | JGI IMG/M metagenome (GOLD analysis project Ga0153998, IMG submission 104725) | Attine ant fungus gardens microbial communities from North Carolina, USA - TSNC082 MetaG | ecosystem: Host-associated > Fungi > Mycelium > Unclassified | place: USA: North Carolina, Lumber...
GATCAAAAGGTCTTTTCAAGGGCTTTCAGGTACCATTAAGATTATGAGAATCAAGTGGAGTGATTTTAGACATGCCTTTCAATATGTTGCTATGATCTTGATCATGCTACTGCTTAGCATATAATGTAGATTATTCCCTCCAGGAGCCTTATCTAATTCTCTGAGGAATCTCCTGGAGGTGAGTTGTAACATATTTTAGTAACTAAAAATAAAGATGTATCTTAAGTTTATTTATATCAATCAAGATCATAAGCTCAATGCTGAGCCAAAAGATCATGATAAACAATGGTATGCAGGTATAAAGAATTGTAATGTCATTGTAATGTTCAGAGGATACTAATTTTTTTTAAAAAAGGAAGATGATGTTACGCTATACAACTATTTAGGCAAAATAAGTGACTATTTTCACTGTAATAACAAGAACAACCAGCTCGAAAGAAAAATTCAGCCCCCCAGAGATATTCCTTAGATGCCCAGTCATAGACTCGAGTATTTTGCTTGAGTAGCAGAGTAGTAGCTATGACCACCACTACATATACCTTATAGATGTTTGCCCAGATATCTTGTATCAGATTTCTAATGGATTTCCCTTCTAAAGAGCTCTTAAGGGCAAAGGTATAATAATCAATTTTATTATCTCCAGGTGTTCTACACATAAACTGCTTCTTTGTTTCATATTACTTCATATATCTAATAGCTCAGTCAGTGTCTCACTGGTAGGGCATGTTCTTTACTCAGCAGATCTTATGTCTGCCATATGTACTCCTCATCACTACCTCATGATACATAGGTATATACACAGTAGATACTCTTCTATATTCCCTACACTTTACCAATTGTATCATTCCCTTCCTTCCTCTACTCTCAATTCATCCTTGAGTCTTTACTTGAGTGTTGCAACCTGAGATACTCCTTAAGATTGTAACAACTCCCCTCTCTACCACCACCTGACAACAAATCCACAACTGTGTCATCAAATGATGAATCTATGATATCAGCAATGGAGAATCCCAATAATCAAATAATCAAAGAAATTGATAATCTTGTCATGTTTTTAAAATGATTCAAAGTACCAAACAATATCACTCATTTTCTACCACCTGCTGGATATCATACCATCAGCAGAAATGGAGAGAACAGCTCAAGATATTGGAATTGGATTGTCAAAGGATTAATTGAATCTAAACAAAACTCAGAAACAGTACAAAGGGGATTCAAGATACTATTATATGTTAGAGGACCACTACATGAACCATGGTTCATGTAAGGGAACAGCTCTATTTCTACCCCTAAACTGTACAGTGATACTCCAGAGCAGCCTAAGCCTGTTCAAGTATTACTAAAGTAATACTTAAACACACTAGTATAGCTCCAATCATACTGACCCTGATACTAAAGAATGTAAATCTAGTATATATAATGTAGAAGATCCCTTCAGGAGCCTCATCCTAATCTCTGAGGATTCTCCTAGAGGTGAGTTGTATCATAATCACAAACTGTAATATAACTGAGGATTCTCCTGGAGTCTTGTGTTCCAGTCGCCCTTACAGTTCATTACAAAAGCACCAGATAAAGGTTACATTGTTGGACCACAAAAGAAGTTAGTGGCTATTTATGCCATGGGAGAAAAAAGGTTGTAGGATATTCATGAGAACATAAACCCTAAGATAGAGATATTGTAATAATCGATCTCATTGTCTTCAGGTGTTCTACACATGGACTACTTCTCTGCTTCAGATTACTTTATATGTTTAATAACTTAGTCAGTACCTCACTGGTGGGGTACATTCTTTACTCAGCAAACCTCATGTCTGCTACATGTACTCCTCATTACTACCTCATGGTACATAGATATATATACAGTAGATACTCTTCTGTATTTACTATGCTTTACCAATTATATCATTCCCTTCTTTTTTCTACTTTCTATTTATCCTCAAGTCTTTACTTAAGTGTTGTAACCTGAGTTACTCCTCAAGGTTGTAACAGATACAGACCCATTCCCTGTAATTATCAGAGCTGGGAATAGGTCTTTTAGAAGTGGTGTCAAAAAAAGGGTCAGCAGAAAGAGTAAAAGGAGTAGGTTGCTGGCTATTGACAATGAGCTAGAGAAGTTATGCTTAGAGGGCAGACATCATGTTATTTGACCATATGTGGTAATTGCTCCTATTTAATTTGAAAAAGTTCAGTATTGAAGACATCTCACCAATAGGGCCTATAACCTAACAAAATAAAAACACAGGTATCACAAACTTTATTTGGCCATATTTTCATCAATTCTTTGATGATTCTTCCTCATTGATTGTGTCATGACTTGACAAAATAGCTAAGTCATTATTTATATTTCTTTTTCTCTTTCTTTTTCTTTTCTTTTAGACTTACTACATATAAGAAGTATAGGAAAGTATCATGTTACAAGATATCACATAGTCACAGTCACATGACAGGATGTCACAGTGTCACATCACATGACCAAGTCATATGAGGAGCATGGGAAAATAGTACATAGACCATGTAGTAGTTATATAAGTAGTATATAAGAATGAATGAAGACTTTATCGAGTTTTCCTTGTTAACTCAGACTTAGAGTAAATTTAAGTTGTCTTGGCTAAAGTCTTACACTAGAACTCAATTCTTTCACTTCCAGGTACTGTTTGCCTTGAACCCTGCCTATTGTAAGGGGACATTCTAGAAAGCAGCCTAGATCGTGAGTAAGACTCCTACCTAAGGGACTATTCTAAGTATTCATGAGATACTCTCCTACACTCTCCTTGTCTTCTCTCCTAAGTCCATCTTGATGTGCCTGAGGATCTATAATTAGGACAGTGGTATTAATAGTTAGTGCTCACATAACTGCAGCACACAGACTATTGGTTTTAGTATATAAGATCACTTATGTAGTTAGATTTAGCTTTACTTGAATATTACCTTAGCTTCCAGAACTCTTACCTAGCTTTAGGGTTAGTGTAAGGGCGACTGGGCACAAGGCTCCAGGAGAATCCTCAGTTAATATTACAGTTAGTAGCTATAATACAACTCACCTCCAGGAGAATCCTCAGAAATTAGGATGAGGCTCCTGGAGAGATGTTCTACACTATATACTGGTTCTGCATTCAGGGTCTCTGTGATCGGAGCTAAACTAGTATGTTTAAGTATCACTAGTAAACAGGCTAGGGTAGCTCTGGAGTGTTGTCATGTCGTTTAGGGGTGGAGATAGAGGTGTCCCCTTACATTCACCCCCCCTTCAAGATTGCTACGTCTCGGAGCAATGGACTTGGAATGAAAAATGTTGTCGAACTCCGCACGTTGGACGTGTCTCAGAGCTCCGGGGTGTTTGCGATGGAACTCTGCTGTGAGTTCTGGTACAAAGACTTCAGAAGCGGACTCCCAGGAGTTGTGTTCGCAGCCGTATCCTTTCCACTTGATGAGGTACTGGAATCGTCTCCGGTGCCAATGACTATTGAGTATTTCCTCCACTTCTCACTCTGCTTCTCTGTTGATGACTATGGGCAGTGGGTGGTCCTCCATTTTGCGTCCTGTAATCGGGTTGTCCAGAGCCAGAGTGAGCTTCACTACGTTGAACACTGGATGGAGTTGCTTCATCCGGTATGGTAGCTTTAGGCGATAGGCCATAGGTCCGATCCTCCGTTCCACTACAAAGGGGCCGAGCCATCGATGCGAGAGTTTCTGCAAAGGGCATGTAGTTCAGATATCCGATGCGTTGAGGAAGACTTTGTCGCCTGGGTTGAACACCAGAGCTGGAGTTCTGCATCAGTCGTAGTACCTCTTCATGTCTTCTTGCACTTTGCGGATCACAGACTTCACTTCTTTGATTGCCATTCTCATCCTTTCTGTAAACTCATTGACCATCTCTAGATCGGAGTGATTCTGTCGGGGTTCAAAGCCTATGCGAGGGATACGTCTGGTGTCGAGCAGGAATAGAGGCTATTGGGTAGCGGAGTGGACATGGTTGTTATGCTGGAACTCTGCCATGGGTAAGAGGTCATACCAGTTGTCTTGCCACTCGTTTACAAATAGCCAGAGGTACTGGTCCAACTCCTGGTTGACGCGTTCCGTCTGTCTGTTGGTTTGGGGGTGCCAGGCTATAAAAGATGCCAACTTTATTCCTAGTAGTTGGTAAAGCTCTCTGGTAAAACGAGCAATGAACTGAGGTCCTCAGTCTGAGAGTATGCACTTCAGAAGACCGTGGAGTTTCCAGACTTGATGTAGGAAAAGCCAGGCTGCTCCTTCCGCTGTCACTGTCGTGTGCGTCGGAACAAAGTGTGCCTGTTTCGACACCGAGTCCACTACTGTCATCACTGCATTGTGTCTGGAAGAGAGAGGGAGTTTCACAATGAAGTCCATACTGAGTGTGTCCCATCGCGAGTCCAGGATCTGGAGAGGGTGTAGTTCGCCTACCGGAGCCTGCCTTATCGGTTTTGTTCTAAGGCAGAGGTCACAGGTACTGATATATTGTCTGATATACCTAGACATTTGGGGCCACCAGTAGTTCCTAGATACCAACTCTAGTGTTTTCCAGTGTCCAGAATGTCCGGCAACCTTCGTATCGTGGCACAGCAAGACTACCTACCTTCGTAGGTCCAAATTCTGGGGAACATAGATTTTGTCTCTGAACCAAAGTACTCTGTCTTCTTCCAATCACTCCACAGAGCAGACCGTCTTACTTGATACTTGCCAGAGTTCTCTTGCTGCCTTTGCTACAGGCTCTTCCTGCTCGCCTTTCTGGTTCCCTTGACGAATTTCTCTAAGCATGTCTCGCTCCGGTCCTTCCAGGTGAAGTCCTTCAAGGGCCTGGACTGCTATGAGCTCTGGTTGTAGGAGGACCACATCTTCATTGTCAGAGGCTCCTTTGCCATGGTCCGGTCTCCGCAATAGAGTATCTGGCTTCCCCATGGAGCGTCCCGGGCAATGGACCAGCTTGAAGTTGAAGCGAGCCAAGTACAGAGACTACTGGGCTTGGTGACGGTTGAGTTTCTTAGCCGTCATGAAGTACTCCAGGTTCTTGTGGTCCATCTAGATTTCCACTGGGTGGCGAGCTTGTAAGGGGACACCTCCATCTCCACCCCTAAACAGCATAACAACACTCCGGAGCTACCCTAGCCTGTTTACTAGTGATACTTAAACACACTAGTTTAGCTCCGATCACAGAGACCCTGAATGTAGAACCAGTATATAGTATAAAACATCCCTCCAGGAGCCTCATCCTAATCTCTGAGGATTCTCCTGGAGGTGAGTTGTATCATAACCACAGACTGTAATACAACTGAGGATTCTCCTGGGGTCTTGTGCCCAGTCGCCCTTATAGTAGATTAGGATCCTTAAAACGGAGCCTTGGACTATCCCAGTGAACAGCCACTAAATAGGTCGCCCTCTCCTGCCATATCCAACCCTCCGGAAATTCTGCTCTCTAGATGTCGTTGCCTCCGGACACCCCCCAAGATGTAGCCGACGCCTTAGGATACCTGCAGCACCATCTCCACGAGCTAACGGAGAGGCAAAACGTCTCCAAAAACAACATCAACACTGCACTCGCAACCTTGACCGCGCAGCTACAGCAGCTTACACAGTTAGTAGCTAATTCCCCCCCTCCGCCTATAGCAAACACACCTCCTCCGCCTGTACCATCTCCTCTAGTGTCTCCGCCCCCCGCTCCGACGGTGAGATGAATATGTCCTAAGCTCTCCTGTCCTCCAGACTTCAGTGGAGAACATCACAACGGCTGCGCGTTTTTGAACTCCTGCTCTCTCTACATCCACCTAGCCCCGGAGCAATTCCACGACAAACAGGAGAAAATCCTCTGGGCCCTCACGTTTTTCAAAGGTGGTCGTGCCGCCAAGTGGTCCAAGAACGTGTTCTGTCAGGAAGTGGACACCGGCGTCTTCCCCATCCAAACCTAGGGGGACTTCGAACAACAGTTCCGGATCCACTTCTTCCCTGTCAACGCAGAAGCGGATGCGATCAATGCTCTGGAAGGAGCCTCCTACTACCAAGGAGGTTGGACAGTGGATGATTATCTAGACAACTTCCAAGCCCTGGTCTCCGACGCGGGATACACGGACCCCCCGGACACTAGTGGTGAAATTTCGACGAGGTCTCAGGTTAGGCATTCAGAACCAGATCGCCACTATGCCGTACGGACGACCCGCTGATACCGACCCCGACACGTGGTACAGAGCGGCTTGGAGGATCAACCAAGCGCACCTCGCCAATGAGACTTTCCAGTCCATGTCGCGCTCCGTCCCTTCCACATTGCCTAAGACCATCTCCGCCCAACCCCCACCTTTGTCCGTAGCAAGACTGCCCTCCGCTCTGCCCCTTCTGGTGGCCCTGAAACCTCCACCGCTCGCTCCATCTATGGGAGTCCCCATGGACATCGACACGACCAGAAAAACAAGGTCCTTGCCTCCGCAGGGATGTTACCGATGCGGAGACACAAACCACGTGGTCCGAGACTGCCCCCACCGTATGGACGTTTGCCAACTCACTTTGGAGCAACAGGAGGAGTTGATTGAAGATTTGTTGGCATTGAAAGATACAGTTCCGTCAGAGGAACCTGGTCCCCTGGAAGAGGAGGATTTTGCGTAATGCGGCCGGCGATAAGTGCGCCCCGGTTGCCAGTAAATAAGTTCACTGTATTGACTATAGAGGATCCCAATACAATTGACAGTGAACTAGTAGACGCACAGCCCCTTAACCCCCTAGCCGCTGCTTCGCTCCATAGACCCAAGTGGGAGAAGAGGCTGCCCAAGCTCTTCTCAATTAGCACCTTGGACGCGCGAGAGACTTCCCTGCTCCTGCTGGTGGAGATCGAAACCACAGACACAAGCAAACTCTACTCCGTCAAGGCTCTCCTAGACTGCGGGGCAACTGAAAGTTTCATTGACAGAGATTTCGTCCGCTCGAAAGGAATGAACACCAGGGCCCTCTCATGTAACATCCCAGTCTTCAATGTCGACGGTTCCCCCAACGAGGCAGGACAGATTTCCGAAGTCATGGACATAGTTCTTCGCTACAAGACTTACTCCGAAAGGATGCTCCTGGCCATCTCCGGACTTGGGAAGCAGAGTCTAATCCTAGGCTACGACTGGCTCAAAGACCACAATCCCAGGATTGACTGGGAAAAGGGAGAAGTCGAAATGACCCATTATCCACTCCGGTGTGAAGGAGGACGTGCCCTGCAGAAGGAACAGACCCGCCAGAAGAGGATTGAACTCCGAGCTCTCCAATTGTGTCGCAACGGACCCACACCTCTCTTCCAAGAAGAACTAGAGCTTGAAGACACGCCTCTGCCAACGTACTGCCCTGATTGGGAGCCGGAGGACTGACTGTTCCTTGCACGCATTTTCCCAGAACTCACTCAGGCAGACCTCCGAGCCATGGCTATGACCTCCCAGGAGCTAGGCGCAGTAAAGAGACGCATGCCGCCACCGCTCTGCTACCCACCTACGTTGCGGAGTTCTAATCCGTGTTTGCCAAGGAGGACTTTGACATACTGCCGGAGCACCGCAAGTGGGACCACACTATTGAACTGATCCCCAGAGCGGAGCCTAAGTCGTCAAAGGTCTATCCCCTGTCCCCATTGGAACAGGCTGAGTTAGATGCCTTCCTAGAGGAAAACCTGCATACTGGACGAATCCGACCTTCCAAGTCCCCCATAGCGGCCCCTGTGTTCTTCATTAAAAAAAGGATGGTCCGCTCCGGCTAGTCCAAGACTATTGCGCGCTGAACGCTGTAACCATCAAGAACAGGTACCCCCTCCCTCTCATCTCCCAACTCGTCTCCCAACTCCGCGGAGCCAGGTACTTCACAAAACTTGATGTCCGATGGGGTTTCAATAATGTACGTATCAAGCCCGGAGATGAATGGAAGGCGGCCTTCCACACCAACCGCGGTCTATTTGAGCCTCTCGTGATGTTCTTTGGAATGACCAACAGTTCCGCCACTTTCCAAACTATGATGAACGACATCTTCAGAACTCTCATAGCCGAAGGGATCGTAGTGGTGTACTTGGATGACATCCTGATCTTTACGAAGACGGAAGAGGAACATGAACAAGTAGTCTGGAGGGTCTTGGAAGTACTGACGGAGCACAAGTTATTTCTCCACCCAGAGAAATGCGAGTTCCATCGGAAGCAGATTGAGTACCTCGGACTGGTCATCTCAGAGAACAAGGTCGAGATGGACCCCGTAAAAGTCGCTGGAGTCCGCGATTGGCCTACCCTGGAGAACCGGACTGACGTGTAGGCTTTCATCGGCTTTGTTAACTTCTACTATCACTTCATCCAGGATTTCTCAACCATTGCCAGACCCCTCTTTGACCTCACTCATTCCAATAAGGTCTGGAACTGGGATGCCAAGGAACGGGAAGCTTTCGAATGTCTCAAGATGGCGGTAACCACTGCTCCAGTCCTGGTATCACCCCAGGACTCGGGACCATTCTGCATCGAGGCTGATAGCTCCGACTTCGCCTCTGGAGCCATTCTCTCTCAGCAACTACTGGGAGAGGAGAAATGGCACCCAGTGGCCTTCTACAACAAATCCCTGTCTCCGGTGGAACGGAATTACAAAATCCATAACAAGGAGATGCTCACTATCATCTGTGCACTGGAAGAGTGGAGGCATTTCCTGGAAGGAGCCCAGCACCCGGTAGAGATCTGGATGGACCACAAGAATCTGGAGTACTTCATGACGGCTAAGAAACTCAACCGTCGCCAGGCTTGTTGGTCCCTGTACTTAGCCCGCTTCAACTTTAAGTTGATCCATTGCCTAGGACGTTCCATGGGGAAGCCAGATGCATTATCGTGGAGACCGGACCATGGCAACGGAGCTTCTGACAATGAAGACGTGATCCTCCTACGACCGGAGCTCTTGGCAATCTAAGCTCTCGAAGGAGTTCAACTGGAAGGACAGGAGAAGGATATTCTTAGAGAAATTCATCAAGGGAACCAGAAGGGCGACCAGGAAGAACCGGTGGCAAAGGCAGCGAGGGAACTCCAGCAAGCATCGAGTAAGACAGTCCGCTCTGCGGAATGGTCGGAAGACGAAGGAGTACTTCGGTTTAGAGGCAAGATCTACGTTCCTTGGAACCCGGACTTACGGAGGCGAGTGGTCTCGCTGTGCCATGACACAAAGGTCGCTAGACACCCCGGACGCTGGAAAACGCTGGAGTTAGTGTCTAGGAACTACTGGTGGCCCCAAATGTCTAGGTACATCGGACAATACGTCAACACCTGTGACCTCTGCCTTAGGACGAAACCGATAAGGCAGGCTCTGGTAGGCGAACTGCACCCCCTCCAGATCCCAGACTTGTGATGGGACACGCTCAGTGTGGACTTCATTGTGGAACTCCCCCTCTCTTCCGGACACGACGCAGTAATGATAGTGGTGGACTCAGTGTCGAAACGAGCATACTTCATTCCGACGCACACGATGGTGATAGCGGAAGGAGCAGCCAGGCTATTCCTACATCAAGTCTGGAAGCTCCATGGCCTTCCGAAGTATATAATCTTGAACCATGGACCTTAGTTCGTAGCTCGTTTTACCAGAGAACTTTACCGTCTACTAGGAATAAAGTTGGCATCTTCTACTGCCTGGCACCCTCAAACTGATGGACAAATGGAGCGTGTCAACCAGGAGTTAGACCAGTACCTCCAGCTCTTTGTGAACGAGCAGCAAGACGACTGGTACGATCTTTTACCCATGGTGGAGTTCCAGCACAACAATCATGTCCACTCCACTACCCAACAAACTCTGTTCCTGCTCGACACCGGAAGACTTCCTCGCATGGGCTTCGAACCCTGACAGAACTCCTCCGGTCTGGAGACGGTCAATGAATTCATGAAAAGGATGAGGACGGCAATAGAAGAAGTGAAGTCTGCGATCCACAAGGCCCAGGACGACATGAAAAGATACTATGACCGACGAAGAACTCCGGCTCCGGTGTTCAAGCCCAGTGACAAAGTCTTCCTTGACGCGTCAGACATCCGGACTATGCGCCCCTCACAGAAACTCTCACATCGATGGCTTGGCCCCTTTATAGTGGAACGGTGGATCGGACCTATGGCCTATTGCTTAAAGCTGCCACACCGAATGAAGCAACTCCATCCGGTGTTCAATGTGGTGAAGCTCACTCCAGCCCCAGACGACCCGATTACAGGCCGGAAGATGGAGGACCACCCACTGCCCATAGTCATCGACGGAGAAGCGGAGTGGGAAGTAGAAGAGATCCTCGACAGTCGTTGGCACCGGAGAAGATTCCAGTACCTCATCAAGTGGAAAGGATATGACCGCGAACATAATTCCTGGGAGTTCGCCTCCGAAGTCTCCGCTCCAGAACTGACAGTGGAGTTCCATCGCAAACACCCTGGGGCTCCGAGACACATCTGACGCATGGAGTTCGACAGCATTTTTCATTCTGAGTCCATTGCTCCGAGACGTAGCAATCTTGAAGGGGGGGTGAATGTAAGGGGACACCTCCATCTCCACCCCTAAACAGCATAACAACACTCCGGAGCTACCCTAGCCTGTTTACTAGTAATACTTAAACACACTAGTTTAGCTCCGATCATAGAGACCTTGAATGCAGAACTAGTATATAGTATAGAACATCCCTCCAGGAGCCTCATCCTAATCTCTGAGGATTCTCCTGGAGGTGAGTTGTATCATAACCACAGACTGTAATACAACTGAGGATTCTCCTGGAGTCTTGTGCC
>Ga0153998_1000280_pt1 | contig 10638 bp, 10 predicted proteins | sample TSNC082MetaG_FD_104725 | JGI IMG/M metagenome (GOLD analysis project Ga0153998, IMG submission 104725) | Attine ant fungus gardens microbial communities from North Carolina, USA - TSNC082 MetaG | ecosystem: Host-associated > Fungi > Mycelium > Unclassified | place: USA: North Carolina, Lumber...
ACCCCACGACGACTATAAAGACCCAAATGCTATGGACGTCGATAATATACAAGCCATACTGGAGAACTACAAGAATACTCTCCAGGATCAAGAAGACTCTGACAACGAACAAGAAACCACCAACCAACGCATCCAGAAGCTGGTACATCAAACTCTCGACAATATTCTTACCAAAGATCAGAAGAAGTCATTCAAGAAAGGGAAATGCTTCAGTTGTGGAACACCAGGACACTTCGCTGCTCGATGCCCAAACAAACCCAACTTCAAAACTCTACCCCGCAACAAGACCTACAAGGCTAAGAAAAATCTCTTCACCAAAAAGACTAACAAGAAAAGAGACCTCGCAGAAAACATCCCAGAAGAAGAACCCTCAACAGACTCCGACTCTGATGAAGAAAAGGAGGATTTTCCCCAAAGCGACTAGGAACCACACCTAACTTGCTCAACTCTTCCAGCACAAAGGACAATGACAGGCAAGTAAACGGACTACACATAAAAGACATTGTAGAAATGCAGTTGAAACTGTGTCAATCTAACACCCTTTACTCTCCCACACAAGTGCTTTTAGGAAGAAAAATCGTGGACACTCTATCACTAATAGATTCAGGAGCAGAACTCGACCTAATCGACAGGACCCTCGTCAAGGACTGGAGCCTACCAAGAAGAAAACTAAAAAAATCCCTTGCAATACAGAATGGAGACGGAAGTATAAACAAAAACAAAAAAATAACTGACTATGTCAAACTAGATGCAATTATCGATCAACAATGGATCAAACTCAAGCTTACTATCGCAGACCTTGGACGACCATGAATTATACTAGGAATTCCGTGGCTCAAGAAACATAATCCAATTATCGATTGGAAGAAAGGTATGATGAAATGGAGAAACGCTGAACTAACAAAGAATTTTAGTAAACTACTTGATTCTCAAGGAGAAGATCCATGGTTAATGAACCATGAGATTTATGAATTGAATACTAAAATCTCTGCTTCACAGGTATTAGCACAGAAAGGTAAGCAGAAAGATAATCGAACTACTGAACAAATGGTTCCAGAAGAATATCACGAATATCTATCACTATTCGATGAAAAGAAAAGCAAACGATTCCTACCAGCAAGAACTTGGGACCACAAGATCGAAATGAAACTGACATTTGAACCGAAAGCTTTCAAACCCTATAAGCTTTCCTTTGCAGAAATCAAGGAACAGGAGAAATTCATTGAAGAAAACTTACGAAAAGGATACATCAAGCATTCAAAATCACCAATGGCCTCACCCTTCTTCTTTGTAGCCAAAAAGGACGGAAAACTACGACCATACCAGGATTATTGCTATCTCAACGAACACACCATCAAGAACGCTTATCCAATACCCAATGTTCAAAGTATTTTGGACAAATTACGAGGATCAAAATATTTCACTGCAATGGACATACGACTTGGATACAACAACGTTCGTATTTGAAAACAAAATAGATGGAAAGGAGCATTCAGGACGAATCAAGGATTATTCGAGCCAACTGTTATGTTCTTCGGAATGTACAACAGCCCAGCAACATTCCAAACAATGATGAACACGATATTTGCACTGCTTATCACCAAAAACCTCATACTGGTTTATATGGACGACATTCTCATTCATGCTCCAACAAAGAAACAATTACACAAGACGATGAAAGAAGTACTCAAAATACTTTAGGAACACGACTTATATCTCAAACCCGAGAAATGCCAATTCGCCAAACAATGACTCTCTTATCTTGGATACATTATCTCCCCTGATCAAGTTCAAATGGACCTGATCAAACTCAAAGGCATATCCGACTGGCCTGCACCTTCGACAATCAAAGAAACAAGAAAATTCCTTGGATTTTGCAATTTCTACAGGAAATTCATCAAAGATTATGCCAAAATCGCTTTACCAATTAATCAATTGGTAAAAAAGAATACAAAATTCATCTGGACGGAGGAAGCACAGAAAGCATTCAACAAGCTGAAGAAGAAATTTGAAGAGAAACCCATCCTTATCACTCCTGATCTAACAAAACCATTCAAAATATTCGCCGACGCATCAAATCATGTGACAGAAGCAGTACTCACACAAAGAGACGACAATGGAGTACAACATCCCTGCTTCTTCTATTCGAAACCACTATCACCAGTGGAAAAACGCTATCACACCTTGGAGCAAGAATTCCTTGCAATCATCCAAGCTATTCAAGAATGGAGACACTATATCAATGAAGCACCAGAAGAAACAGTTATCTGGACTGACCACAACAACATTATCCATTGGACTAACCCAGCCAAACTATCACGACGAATGACAAGATGGTCGACAACACTCAGTGTTTACAAAATCAAGATCAAGCACATTGCTGGTAACAAAAACACCGCTGCAGACGCCTTATCTTGAAAATTCATTGAAGATAAAGATGAAGATGAACCAAAACAAGCTATACCTGACGAGTTCATCGACAAATCGACTTTTCTAGCAGAAGAACTATCTAACGAGCCGACACTAGAAGAAAAACAAAATATACTCAGGCAACATCACGACTCACTAATAGCTGGACACCCTGGTATCAAAGAAACACTATGCAAAGTATCGAAACAACACTCATGGCCAGGACTCAAACAATTTGTCACCAACTACGTCAAAGGCTGTGAAAACTACCAAAGATTCAAGATCAATCGACATCCTCTAAAGCCACCACTTCAAGAAATCTCAGCACCACAATCTAATTGACCATTTGCTCAAATTGCTATGAACCTCATCACTGACTTACCCAAGTCAAAGGGCTTTGATTCTATTTTGTCTGTGGTGGACCATGGCCTAACAAAGGGGATAATACTAATACCAATGACGAAAGGAGTAACCTTGGAAGGAATTGCAACACTCCTAATGGATAACCTCTTTCGAAGATTTGGTATTCCCGACAAGGTCATCTCTGACCATGACCCTCGATTCATTGCCAAGTCAATGAAAGCCTTCTTACAGAGACTAGGAATCAAACAAGCTACATTCACTACTTTTTACCCTCAGACAGACGGCACCACTGAACGCTTCAACCAAGAGATCGAATTATATCTGGCCATCTACTGCACTGACAACCCTGAAACATGAGCTGACAAACTATCTATGGCTGAATACTTCCATAACTCCAGACTCCATGAAGGACGATCACACACCCTGTTCGAACTTATGTTTGGACATCCTACAAAAACCCATATCGACACCCCAGAAACCTCATCCATTACCGCTGACAACAGGATCAACCATATAGAGAACATCTGAACAAATGCCAAACAAGCACACGAAGTTGCCAAGAATCTCATTAATCAGAGAATCAAAAACAAACTTCCTGACCTCAAGGCAGAAACACAAGTTTGGTTAGACTCTCGACATATCCAAATAGAAGGAACCCCAAAGAAGCTCGCACCAAAACGTGTAGGCCCCTTCGAAATTTTGGAAAGAACTAGACCTGTCAACTATCGGCTAAAACTACCACCACACTGGAAGATGCACCCCATTTTCCACGTCCACCTTCTCTGGCCCATACAAGAAAACACCTAATATGGGAAATTCTCAGAAAGACCTTCACCGAAGATTATTGCAAGAGAAGAAAAATGGGAAGTTGAAGACATAATCAACTCCAGAAATAAAAATGGGGTAAAGGAATTTCTAGTTCACTGGAAAGGATACCCTGAAACAGAACGCACCTGGGAACTAGAAAAAAACATCACTAACGCCAAACAACTTCTCAAAGCCTATAAAAGAAGACAGAAACAGAACTAGTCAACCAACAGTTCATGTCTTCTTCCTTTTCATCTATCTCCAACACAACCACTCTCATCACTACACCACCAATACCCTCACCAGTCAACCATGAACAAGTCAACAACTTCTTCCTCTCCATTGAATAGTTTCTCCGAGCACAAACCAATGACCTTCCACTATCCTACTCCACCCCTTATCAACAAATTGCCGCTGATGAAACTTCCCCTATACAACAATTTGCGCTATTTGACCATCCCTTGGCCCAGCTGTGGACCACTCTTGTCGGGAATTCAGTGGCTATTGCCGATTTTGACCTTTTCAGGGAGAACTAGGCTCTTTACCTACATCTCCAACACACAGCCGATCAACGATTCCTCCAACTCCAAAACAATCTCAACAATCTCAACGAGTTTTCACTCCCTACAATCCATCAACACCTCCTATACACCGCCACAAGAAGAGTACAACACTTATCAGACACAAGCAATCAGAACCCTGGCCTATCAACTGGATCTAACTCTGGAGACACTTCTGATGACTCACAAGAAAGCGACTCCAGCAATGATGAACCTACTGGATGCATGAAAACTGGCAACGCCTCAAAAGGAACTGCACAAAATTTGGATAATACTCATGGAAATTCAGAACTACGAAACCCTAGGGATGCGCCCCCCTTCATTACAGACAACATACAATGCTTTGTCTGTGGTCGACGTGACCATTTCCTCGACCAATGCGCTGATTATGTCTACAAAAGATGCAATCAAAGAAACCCTGGTCATTACGAAAAATTCTGCCTCCTCCAACCACGACGACCCCAACCACGACTTGCCGTGGCAAAACGACAAGCTGAACGAGCCAGAATTGATTATCCAAACCTGTTCCAACACGAACCACTTTCCACTTTCATCATTAGTCTCACTCCAACCAGACGACGATTCCTGGAACATTTTCTCACCAAGGCCCCAGAGGATCAACGTCGTTCCACTTCTCGAAAATGCAATAAACAAGTCCTCTTTAGAAATGGACTCCCAACCAGTCACACCATTGCATTCCTCTCCACTTCCACATCTCAGAGACCCATTCTTCGACATCTTCCTATGAAATGACCCCAATAGTATATCCAACGAAACTGGGAAGATGACGACAGAGACTACTACAATGACATCGACGATGTCGTCTGGTCAAACATCCTGGGAGAACCCATCAGATATTAAATTCGATGAAGACATCGAATCGAACAAAGGGGATTATGTTATGAACATTGAGTGGGACTACAGTTATTATCAGCCTTGGTCTGATAATGAATGGCTAGTGGACGAAATGATAGCAATGCGAGAAGAAACGTTAATGGTACAGAATGAGGACATTACTATGCAGTAATGCATAGAATGTCGAAGCATCCTAGGAAACAATAGACTTATGGTATGGACACTTCCACACCAACTGCGGCCTCTTTGAACCTCTTGTGATGTTCTTTAGAATGACCAACAGTTCCGCCACCTTCCAAACTATGATGAACGACATCTTCAGAACCCTCATAGCCAAAGGGATCATAGTAGTGTACTTGGACAACATTCTGATCTTTACAAAGATGGAAGAGGAACATAAACAAGCAGTCCAGAGGGTCTTGGAAATACTAGTAGAACACAAGTTATTCCTCTGCCCAGAGAAGTATGAGTTCCATCAAAAGCAGATCAAGTACTTCAGACTAGTTATCTCAGAGAACAAGGTCACGATGGACCCTGTTAAAGTCACCAGAGTCTGCAATTGACCCACTCTGGAGAACTAGACTAATGTGTAGGCTTTCATAGGCTTTGTTAACTTCTACTGCTACTTCATCTAAGATTTCTCAACCATAGCCAGACCCCTCTTTGACCTCACTCATTCTGACAAGGTCTGGAACTGGGATACCAAAGAATGGAAAGCCTTTGAATGTCTCAAGATGGCGGTGACCACCACTTCGGTCCTGGTATCGCCCCAGGACTTAGAACCCTTCTGCATCAAGGCTGACAGTTCTGACTTCGCCTCTGGAGCCGTCCTTTCTCAGCAACTACCTGGAAAAGAGAAATGGCACCTGGTGGCCTTCTACAGCAAATCTCTGTCTCCAGTGGAGCAGAATTACAAAATCCATGACAAGGAAATGCTCGCTATCATCTATGTGCTGGAAGAATGGAGGCATTTCATAAAGAGAGCCTGGCACCTGGTGGAGATCTGGACAGACCACAAGAACCTGGAGTACTTCATGATGGCTAAGAAACTCAACCGTCACTAGGCTTGCTAGTCTCTGTACTTAGCTCACTTCAACTTCAAATTGATCCACTACCTAGGAAGAGCCAGTGACAAAGGCAGCAAGGGAGCTCCAGTAAGCATTGAGTAAGACAGTCTGCTCTGCAGAATGGTTGGAAGACAAAGGACTACTCTGGTTCAGAGGCAAGATCTGCTAGGGAACCACTCAGAGGCGATCACCCTTAAGCTAATGGATAGTCCTGGAAGCTAGTTTGAGATTCAAGTGGGGATATATCTACACATACTTGCTAGTATATATACTACACTAGATAGTCAGGCACACAGCACCATAGAAACTGACCTATAATCACAGAATGTCCTAGAACAACTAATAATAGGCATTGCACTGCATGACATAGACAGGAGAAGTTAAGAACAATGGAAGTGCGATACACGATCTGTCACTGGGCCATTAATAGAACAGACCCTCAGAACTTACTAAGCATAACCCTAGATGTCCCCTTACAAGATCTATGTTCCCCAGAACACAGACTTACAAAGGCAAGTGGTCTCACTATGCTATAATACAAAGGTTGCTGGACACCCTGGACGCTGGAAAACACTAGAGTTAGTCTCTAGGAACTACTGGTGGCCTCAAATATCAGACAGTACATCAGCACCTGTGATCTCTGCCTTAGAATGAAACTGATAAGGCAGGCTCCAGTAGATGAATTGCACCCTCTCTGGATCCTGGATTCATAATGGGACACACTTAGTATGGATTTTATCATAGAACTCCCCCTCTCCTCCAGACATAACACAGTGATGACAGTGGTGGATTCAGTGTCAAAATGGGCACACTTTATTCCAATGCACATGACGGTGACAGTAGAGGGAGTAGCTAGGCCTTTTCTGTATCAAGTCTGGAAGCTTTATAGTCTTCCAAAGTGCATAATCTTAGACCATAGTGAAAGGGTACAAAAAGGAATTGCACACTGGGACAAACAAAACAATGATGTGCCAGCTCCCAATTGCATGCTAAAGGTCCAAGAGGAAATAATCAAAGTTGAAGGTTTATAAATAATTAGAGAAATAAGAATTATATGTAGCTCTAGTAAAATATATGTTGGTGGTTGTAAAAGGATCATAAGATCTCTCTAGATTGTTGTCACATAGCCTCCCTAAGGTGTCAACCTTTATACACTGTGACAAAAGCTCCTCTAGAAAATACAGTTAGTTGATCACTCATGGACCCTCCATACTCAGTTGCTCCCTTGTCTGCACCCCCAACACTGAACCTTACGGGTGTGATGCAATCCAAGTGTGCACCTAGCCAAGCTTTCCCAGCCTGCTGTCCTCTCCAAAGCCTGCCTGAGTTGCATCTGTGTTTTCTCTCTAGATCGAGTTCTGGGTATATTCTGTGTTCTTCTCAAGACATCTCCCTGGTCCCAGTCTTTTTACTCTCAATAGATCTGCATTCATGATTCCAGAGGCAGTATAGATGGAGGTAAGAGTCAAGAGGTTCTTTTCCAATCTAACTGCACTCCAGATACTATATTAAAGATATTACAAAGCCCTGAAACTCAAGAAATAAAATATAAAAGGAAAACTATTACTACTTTTAGGATTCCATCACCTTCTTTTATGTCCTAAGGCCTCCCAAATTCCCATTGATGACGCAGCCCTCTCCTTTCTTTGTGATGATGCATTCCCTCACTAAGTTCTTCCCATCAAAGATGACATGTCTTCATCACTGCTTCCTTCTAGAATATTCTCCTGTCTTCCCCTATTATGCTCTTGATGCTGCTTTGTAATTTGGACTTTATTGATTACCTGTTAAGCAATTAGCAAGTCTCAATAAATGTCTAGTATCTCCAAGTTGCATCCTAGAGGTCATTTATCTAAATATAATTGATCTAATACCATCAATGCTTATTTAAAAACATATAGTCTATTAGTCTAAGTTCTTTATCTGAGTAGTACTAGTTTTAGAGTACAAGTTTACCATCTTCCTAAGTTGGTCCATCCAAAAGTGTATCTAGAGCATAGTCCCTTAGTAACTCTTTTAGTAACCTGATGCCAGTTCATTCTAATTGTCTCTTGAGGTCTCAACATGAGCTTTAGGTCGATTATCCCCTGTTCAATGTACTTATCATATAGTGTTACATTCTGAGGATATAGAAAGAGTTCTAGAGTGAATTCTAATTGAGAATCTGTTGGTATAAAGTGTATCAAATGTTATCTTCTGCAGAAAATTCGCTTGCAGCGTAACAGCAAATCTCAGTTCATAGCTTGCTTTACCAAAGAACTTTACCATTTGCTAGGGATAAAGTTGGTGTTTTCCACAGCCTGGCATCCTCAAACCAATGAACAAATGGAGCACATCAACCAAGAGTTGGACCAGTACCTCTGGCTCTTTGTGAACAAGCAGCAAGATGATTAGTATGACCTCCTACCCTTGGTGGAGTTCCAGCACAACAATCACATCTACTCCACTACTCAATAGCCTTTGTTCCTGCTCGACACTGGATGACTTTCTCGTATGGGCTTCTAACCCTGGCAGAACCCTTCCAGTCTAGAGATAGTCAACGAATTCACGAAAAGGATGAGAACAGCAATTGAGGAGGTGAAATCTGCAATCTACAAGACACAGGATGACATGAAAAGATACTATGACCAATGAAAAACTCCGGCTCCAGTGTTCAACCCTGGTGAGAAAGTTTTCCTTGACACATCAGATATTCAGACTATGTGCCCTTCTCAGAAACTCTCGCATTGACAGCTTGGCCCCTTTGTAGTAGAACAGCAAATTGGACCTATGGCATATTGCTTAAAACTATCACACTGGATGAAGAAACTCTATCCAGTGTTCAATGTAGTGAAGCTTACTCTGGCTCTGGACAACCCAATTACAGGACAGAAAATGGAAGGCTACCCCACCACCCATAGTCATCGACGGAGAAGCAGAGTGGGAAGTAAAGGAGATACTCAACAGTCGTTGGCACTGGAGAAGATTCCAGTACCTCATCAAGTGGAAAGGATATGGCTGCAAACACAATTTCTGGAAGTCAGCCTTCAAAGTCTCCACTCCAGAACTAACAGTGGAGTTCCATTGCAAACATCCTGGGACTCCGAGACATATCTAGCATATAGAGTTTAATAACATTTTTCATTTTAAGTCCATTGCTCTGAGACGTAGCAATCTTGAAGGGGAGGTGAATGTAAGGGGACACCTCTATTTCCACTCCTAAACTGCACAGCAACACTCTAGAGTAGCCTAAGCCTATTCAAGTATTACTAAAGTAATACTTAAACACACTAGTATAGCTCCAATCACACTGACCCTGACACTAAAGAATGTAAACCTAGTATATAATGTAGAAGATCCCTGTAAGGGAACAATATCTAGGGCATCGCTTAGTAAGTTCTGAGGGCCTGAATCTATTAGTGGCTCATTGACAGTTCGTGTATCGTGTTTCCATTGTTCCTGGCTACCCCTGTCTGTATCATGTGGTGTAATGCCTTTTATTCTATATTTAGGACAATATGCAATTATAGGTCAGTGCCTGGTGCCTGTATGCCTGACCATCTGTTATAGTATATATATTAGCAAGTATATGTAGATATATCCCACTTGAATCTCATACTAGCTTTCGGAACTATCCATTAGCTTAAGGGTGATCGTCTCTGAGTAGTTCCCTAACAATCCCTTTAGGAGCCTCATCCTAATCTCTGAGGATTCTTCTAGAGGTAAGTTGTATCATAATTACAAACTGTAATATCACTGAGGATTTTCCTGAAGTCTTGTATGCCCCACTTGCCCTTACAATGAGGACTATGGGAGGATATTACACAGCCATCATAGTAAAATGTATAAGTAGTATACAAAATCAAATGGGAACTCTATTAAGTTCTCCTTGGCAACTCAGATAAGGAGTAGGATTAAGTTCTCAAGACTAAGTTCTTATATTATGTGGGCTGGGTGTTATGACTTGGCAAAATGGCTAAGTCATTTTCTATTTTCATTTTCTATTTTCATTTCTTTTATTTAGTTAAATCACTACTATAAAGGTAAAGCATGGGAAAGGAGTCATGTTATGGTCACAAAGTCACAAAAGGTGTGACATTGGTCACAGAATGGTCATGTCACTGGTCATGGTCACAAATGTGTGATAGAGTAATCACATGACAAGCAACATGAGGACTATAGGAGGTGAAGTGCATAGCCACAATAGTAGTTGTATATATAGTGTAGAAAATCAAATGGGAACTCTATCGAGTTCTTGTCAACTCGGACTTGGAGTGGATTTAAGTCATCTTGGCTAAAGTCTTACACCAGAACTCAATTCCACTTTGAGCACTATTTATCTTGGACCTTGTATCACAAATGGTCACTTACTATTTGTGATGGGTGCTTTGATACTTTAAAGAGTTCAAAAATGTGAAGTTAGACAAGTGACAAAAGATGTTGTTAAGTCTAAGGTCTAATCCTCAGACTATGAATTCTTATATACAGAAAAGTGATGGTCTGTGCACTAGGACAGATCATCACATGCTACTACCTATTGTTCTACATATGGTAGTGCCTTTGTGCTATGAATAGTGATAACTTAACCATATGGAGGC
>Ga0153998_1000281_pt1 | contig 10634 bp, 5 predicted proteins | sample TSNC082MetaG_FD_104725 | JGI IMG/M metagenome (GOLD analysis project Ga0153998, IMG submission 104725) | Attine ant fungus gardens microbial communities from North Carolina, USA - TSNC082 MetaG | ecosystem: Host-associated > Fungi > Mycelium > Unclassified | place: USA: North Carolina, Lumber...
CAGGGACTGTGGCGTTGTTCAAACTGAACTTGGCTCTATTGATTTCAAAAAGGGTCAGAGATTTGTGGTTCGTCGTGCGGATATCGAACATTTGATATTCCAGGGCTATTTGGAGGAAGACTCCTAATTTCGACCTGAAAAACATACCTAACTCTATTATTAGCTCGTTTACTAGATCACATTGGATAGTCGTTGAAGTACGGCATTGTGTATTACTAGTTGTAGGACATCTGCTGCTATCTTGTCATGGTTGGTTCAACTTTTTGCACTTTGATGCAATTCATCTTTCCTGCCCAGCTCTTTTGTATTGGATAAATTCCCCTGTTCCTGTAACGAGTTCGCCTCATATCCTTAACGAGTCTATGCCAAGGGATGACGTTCCTATGACGGGGATGACGTTTTTATGACAAAGGACATGTATAACAAGTTTGCCTCATGTCCTTGACAAGTCTATGATGAGATGTAGTATATATAGTAGTTAGTAGAGTAGCAAGAACCTTAGCTTTGTTCTGGTTAATACATCCTTTTCTTAACTCAACCACTGGGTTTAGAAGAGATTGTTACATAAGAACAAAGCTTACAAACCAAATCATATCATATCCTACCACCATGATCCCACTTGCTGTCATCACAGCATTTTTAACTACCATCATAACCCTATTCTTCAACTCTCTATCCAATGCTTAGAAAGACTTGAGGACTGAAACCAAGGAAACTTATGCCACCAGCATACAGGAATTCATGGAAGAAGTCAAGAAGGACTTCTCAGATAAACTGGTCAAATGAAAAATGAAAGAACCCAATGACTTTGAAGGAAACCTAAGGGCTTGGTACAAAAGAATAATGTTATTTTTCCAAAGCAATGGCATCTCAAAGAAATGGAAAAGGATTAAAATAGCATTGGGAAAGATTAAAGGAGAAAAGAACAGCTAGGCTCAACAATGGGCAAATACACAAATTAAGAAATTTCTACCCTTCCAAAAAGAGTGGAAGGAGACTGACAGAGACCTAGATGTGTCAATCATGACCAACAAACCTCCATTCGAGACCTGGGAACAAATGACTAATGAAATAGCCTAGTTTTTCATATCAACAGAAACCCAGACCTATGCAATCAAAAAAAACTAACTAAATTGAAGCAAGGAAACTGACTACTTAAAGACTTCTGGTCAGAATTTGTCACCTGAAAGAAGCTCTCTAGGTATAATGAAGTAGTGCTAGTGAGTCTGTTCAAAAAAGGAATTCATCCAGCATTAGCATGAAAACTGGTCAAGATTGGTCAATCAAGGAATTCAGATTTGCTAGAGGATTGGTATGAAAAGGCACTGAACTTCAAGAGATCAAAAAGAGAAGCAATTAAGGAATTTTGTCATAAGTTACTTTGACCATGACCAAAGAATTGGACATGGACTGGAATTGAACCCTGGACTAGTAGGGACTTGTAAAATAAATAAAGATAAATAGGGAATATTTGTATATATAGTATAGCAGAATCAAGTGAGAACTCTATTGTTATCAAAGGGCTGTAATAATTCTTAGTAATTACCCTAGATAGATGTTCAGAAAGAACTCAATAGAGTTCTTCATTGGATTGAGCTACTACTTATACTACTTTTACAAGTGGCTATACCCTAAAGTCCTGCAGTCACAAGTCTTTCCAGAATGTTCTGTGGTCACATAACTCTGGTCACGTAGTTTGCTTACTTAAGTTCCCATACTATTTATATCTTGATCCCATTGTGCATCTTAATGTTATAGATCAAATATTCAAATGCATGGGAAACTATTTCCTTCTTGGGGCTCTCATAACATCTATTAAGTTCTCTTCTAACCCTGAAGAGCTTCTTGGTCTAAACCCTAGATCAAGGTCTTAAGTTAGTTGCTGACAAATTTGGAGAAAGAAAAAGCTCAGAGAATTTGGGAGATATAAAAGAAAGAAACCAGTTTTGGATGTTCTGAGATGAGACCCTAATGCAATGAAAGTAAACAAATGCAAAGAGATAAGGAGGTGTTACAACTATGAAAAAACAGGCCATCTCGCTGTAAGGTACCCTAGACCAAGGAAAAAAAGGAGAGAAGAAGCAAGGATTGTAGAAAAAACAAAAAAGGATTTTTCTCTAGGCAAGAAGTGAGCACCAACCTACCTATTCTCATAGATTCAAAAATTTGATTACCAGATGAATCAATAAAAGACTTTTTGGATTATTTTGATACAAGAAAATATGAGTTGAATAAAGGTTACTTAGTAAAATGGATAGCAAGGAAATTTTGATGGAGTAGTAAAGAGGAAGTAATTGGTATACTAAAAGTGTAAGCCCATAGCTCAAGAGCAAGGAAATGTACAAAGGAGAAACTAGGAGAGCTAAACAAAATAATAAATGATAAAGTCCTAATAGCCCTAAAGACCTTAGAAGAACCATCAATACTCAGAAAATTAAGAGATAAACAATTGAATGTTTGAGTCAAACTGTCAACAATAGACACTTATAGGATATTTTATAAACAGACACTAATCAACTCAGAAAGTCCGAGCTCATGTATAAGCCAGAAGTTTGTAAAAGAAAATAACCTTGATATCCACAAACTGCTATAATGCCAATAGCTCTGCAAACAAAGATAAAAGTATCACAGAAGTTGTCGAATATAACTATTGGTGATCACTAAGAATTGATTCAACTGTTGGTAACAAATCTCAGCAACTATGACCTGTTCTTAGGATATGACTGGCTACAAAAACACAACCCATCTATTGACTGAAGAAACTCTTTGATTAATCTAAAGAATTGTTGACAATGGTGTAGAAAGATCTATATACTGAAAAAACTAGAAAAAGATATAGAAAAAGAGGAAAAAAAGGAAGAAACAATAGAAGAAGAAGAGAAAATAATATTTGTTAACCTAGAAAAAGAAACATAGAGGAGAGAAGAGTTGAACCTCAGAAATAGAGGCAAGAACAAAGAAGAATCAGAGAAAGATATACCTGAGAAGTATAAAGACTTCAAAGATCGACTTTTTAACAAAGCAATATTCGACCAACTACTAGACCAATCTAAGTGGGACCATGCTATCAAATTAATACCCAATGTTAAAAAACTGCAAAGTATACCCATTAAATGCCCAAGAACAGGAAAGACTTAATGAATTCCTTAAAGAACATTTAAAGTTGGAAAGAATCAGATCCTCTAAACTATTTTACATAGCCCCCTTTTTCTTTGTAAAAAAAAAAGAATAGATCTCTTCAACCAGTACAAGATTACCAATGACTCAACAAAGTAATAATAAAAAATAAATACCCTTTACTGCTAATTCAAGAGTTAATTAATAAAGTATGAGAAGCCCAATACTTCACCAAACTCAACATCTGCTGGGAATATAACAATATGAGGATAAGAGAAGGAGATAAGTAGAAAGCAGCTTTTTAAATAAACTGAGGTCTATTCAAACCCCTGGTGATGTACTTTGGCATGTGTAATTTACTTGCAACCTTTTAACTTATGATAGATACCCTGTTTTGCAAACTAATCATGAAAGAAAAGATTGTGATCCACATGGATAATATCTTAATCTTCATGCAAATAATAGAGGAATACAGGAGTATAGTAAGACAGGTTTTACAAATACTAGCCAATAACAAACTATTGCTTTACCCCAAAAAGTGCAAGTTTCACCAGACAAAGATCAAGTATCTCAGAGTCATCATATCACAAGACAGTGTAGAAGCTAATCCTACCAAAACCAAAGGAGTAGTAGAATGGCCAGAACCTCAAGACAAGAGAGAAGTACAACAATTTCTAGGATTCTGCAACTTCTATCACAGATTCATTTCTAGGTTTGTAAAGATTGCTAAACCATTAACAGAACTAACTGGAAAGAGAGAGTAGAAGTAGAAAGAAGAAGAGAAGAATGCCTTCAATAAACTCAAGAATAAGATGATGAATTCTCCCATATTAGTAATTCTAGACCTTAAATGGAAAATGCAATTAGAAACCAATGCCTCAGAATATGCCATAGGAGGAGTATTGTCTTAACAACAAGAAGACGAGTCCTGAAAATCCATTGCCTATTTGTCTAAAGCAATGAATAAAACAGAGAGGAACTATGAGATCTATGATCGAGAGTTATTAGCAATTATAGAAGAACTCAAGCAATAGTAATAGTACCTTATAAGAAATGATCAGTTTGAAATATGAACTGATCACAAAAATTTAGAGTACTTTAAGAAACCATAGAAACTCAATTGCTATCAAGCTCAGTAAATAATGGAACTACAGGAATACAACTTTCAGCTAGTACACAAACCTAGTAGTTCTCAAAAGAAAGTAAATGCATTATCTAAGACCAGATTACACTCAGGGGAAAAATAATAATAAGAATCAAATGTTGTAGAAAGAAGAATGGTTTAGAAGTATTGTAACTAGAGAAGACAAATTTTGGAAGAAAATAGAAGAAGTAAAGGAATTTATAGAGAAAGAGATAAAGGGAGCAGTAAAAAGACAAGAAAAAGGTTAGAGATGAGAAGAGAAGGTGTTATCTTGGAAAGGGAGGATTTATATTCCTAACTCAACTATACTTCAAGAGGAAATTGTCACTAAACATCACAATTCTGAATTAGCTAGACATCTAGGCTATACCAAGACATATGAACTGATAACAAGAAACTACTGGTAGTCTTAAATGTTAAAAGACATCAAACAATATGTTACAGATTGCAAGAAGTATCAAGCCAACAAACCCAATTGACAACCCAAAAGGAATCACCTATACTCTAACAATAAAAGGGGCAAAAGGGAAGTTAGCTGTGACTAGCAAGTAGAAAGGGGTGGTGACAGTTCCCAATTGCATGCTAAAGAGTTTGTGAAAAGAAAGAGAAAGTAGGAGTATTAGAAAGAAATTAAAATATGAAGCGCAGCTTATCTGTAATATAAAAATAGATGAAATGATTGGGAGCTCAATCTAGATCCACCTTGCATAGTGTCTCTAAGGTGTCCACCTTTACACACTGTAACAAGCTCATTAGTAAAATAGTCAGTAAACCACTTATGGGCCTTACTACACTCAATCAAGCCCTTATTCACACTCCTATACCAAACCTTATGGGTGTGATACAATCTGAGTTGATGATTAGCCAGGCTTTTTAGGCCTGCTATTTCATAGAAGGTTGCCCAAGCAACTGCTGTATCTTGTCTTAAGAAAGAGTAGGATATAGAATGGGAGACATTTACTAACTCAATCTCTTACCAAGATTATCCCTTATACACTCAAGAGAATTGCATTTACAACCTCAAGAGCTTCTGAGATGAAGGCAAGGGCCAAGGAGGCTCTCTCTATCAATCTCCACTCTAAGAAATAAATTAGAATATTACAAATGTTTGAGACTTAATTAAAAAGAAATAGAAAAGGAAACTCTCCATTCTACTACTCTCCCTCATGTCTTTCCTCTATGACACCACTATGCGGCTATGACAGCCATCACCTTCCTGTCCTCTATACCTCCCAGACATGACCATGTGATCCTGCTCTACCTCCATACTTTACTCCTGCCTATTGTTCTCTGAACTGGCTTCCTTCTACTCCGAATATAGTCTAGAAACACATAACAGTGTGTCTGAGCATCAGCGATGCAATCGTCATCCAGCGGTGATAGGGATCAAAGGGAATTGATCACTGGAGAAGAGTGATAATAAATAGGAATACAAATGGTCCCCGAGATGTCTCACAATTGTGCACTAACAAGTAGGCACTGGAGAGATGATCAAATATGAAAGAGAGCTTAAGCAAAAGGTGGAATAAGAGGGGGACTCAAATAACCAAAAGAAATAATAATAATAATAAACTTCTATGAATCCACTCAAGGTAGGTCTCGCTGTATTGGGATCTCTAAGACACGTGTTCGTCTCACGTTGTGATACTACTGCCCTTATCTAGTCTAGTAGTCTGGCTTGCCATCGATATAGCAGAACTACCTAGAATTCCTGTGCCATCGTGTGGGCTCTTCTTTAGCTGATTGTACAACTGGAAGCTAACTTCAATGACACATAGTGAGCTATTAACTCCTAGTGTAATCAAATGCCCAAGTCCATTGGGGCTCAAATTCCCGTCGAGGGAGAGGTTTGGTGAGTTTTTAGAAAGTAAGGTAGAACACTTAGAAAATAGGAAACTTAGTCACTCAAAATAGCCATTAAGCTCTAGAGCAACAGAGAGGGATAATGATGGGAGTATGATTGCTTGAGTTCCCCTCTGTGCCCTAGAGTATTTTATTATGATTACAAAGCAAAGAGACAACAAAGAAAGTAAGACAAAGAAAACCTCTGAATTCAACATAGTAAGGCTACAATGATGAGACGGCGCTCCTTCCAAGCACTAAGTGACTACTCCTTACTCTTCTAGTCCTACTCTGAGAACCCTCTCTCATGCGATGGCTGGGTCTCGAGCCTCTTGCCAGGCTATAGACAGAGACAGCGATCTCGAGTCGTCTTACTCTCAAGTGCGTTACCTTCATCTAGCTTTCCTGCTGCCTCTCTTCTCAACTTCTCTGCTCTTCTTCCTAGCTCCTCTACATCCTTTTGCTCTTCCAAATTCTAGTTTCCTTCTACTGCCATTCCAATGCAACTCTATGTTGGCTCGATTCTCTTGATCTTGCTATAATTAGTCATCAGTGATGATAGCTCAGCTCTGATCATAACTCTTCTATAAATAACACCACTGGCCACTGAGATATGATGTCGCTTATGTCATATTAACCTATCTAAGTTTGTCTTCATTCTCAAGAGCACTTCTAGAAGGGAAATCCAATATGGGGCACCTGGGCAAGCGTCTATGAGATGTATATAGTGGTAGTTACAACCACTACCCTGCTACTCAAGCTAGATGCTCAAGTCCACAACTAGGTGTTTAAAGGAACATCTTTAGAAGGGCCGAGCTCTCCTCTCGAGCCAGTTATTCTGGTTATTAGGGTGTAAATTGTCATTTACTTTGCCTAAAGATTTGTATGGCATGATAGCAGCATGTTTGTTTCTTGCCTGAGTCCAGCAGTGATAGGATTACTAGTCACTGATAGACTTTTGATCTGTTGTCTTGGTGTTATATTAGTCTAAGTCTGCTCTAGATTGAAATTATTCCACATTCCAAGGATATCTCTAAGTCTCTGACTTCTAGAGCTTCAACATTAATAGTCTGTATCTAAGAAACCTGATGCTGGCTCATCAATCTTGCCTCCTGAGGTATATGCTTTCCTGGCATATAATAGCTTGGCCACTACCTAATAGAAGTACCCAATCTTGGGTCTAGATTATGTCTAGGGCTTGTAGGAGGTCTCTAGAGTGGGTTCCAATAGTGAAATTCAGGGTTATAATTTGTATCCCATACTACATTTCTGCAGAAAATTCTCTAGCAGTATAATAACAAGATACTGCGAAACCCTTGGGAAGTTATTAGTATTGATTTAATAGGACCATTACTGGAGTTAGTAGATTACAATGGGATATTAGTAATAGTAAATCAATTCTCCAAAATGGCTTATATGCCCATCAACATGAACATTTCCACTCAAGAAATGACCAAGATATCCTAGAATTAAGTTTTTAAAGATATAGGGATTTCCTGGAAAATCATAAGCAATTGAGGACCATAATTTATATCAAGGTTTATGAAAAAACTATGTTTACGACTTGGGATAGAACAAAACCCATTGACTGTCTATCACCCTTAGACTAACAGACAAATGGAAAGAATTAATCAAGAGCTCAAACAATATCTTTGACTTTATTGCAATTATAAACAAAATAACTAGATAGAATAGCTATCAATTGTAGAATTCTCTTATAACAATCAGATCTACTCTAGTATAGGGCAAACACCTTTTATGATTAACTTAGGTTATTATCCAAACACCAGAAGAAATATAAACCCAGTAACAAAAGATTCTCTAGAGACCAAACAATTTCTCAAAATGATTAGAGAGATTAGAGACAAGGTAGAAGTAGCATTAAAGAGAACAAATGAGATAATGAAGAAGAAATAGGATACTAAGAAGAAACCAGAAGTGGAGTGCCCAAACGGAGACTTAGTATAGGTGGATGTAATGCATTATAATATAAATCAACCTTCAAAAAAATTATTGACTAAACAATTAGGACCATTCCCTATAATATGAAAAGTTGGCAAAGCAGCATACAAACTCAAGATTCTATTCACTTGGAAATCCATTTATCCTGTCATTAACGAGTCATATCTTACATTCTATATTATACTTATGTTCAAGCAACAGTTGCAGAGATCTAACAACAAAGTTACTAACTCCATAGACCAAATGAGTATATAAAAAGTGGAAGAAATACTTGATTCTTAATGGAGGAATAACAAACTCTTATCAAGTGAAAAGGACAACCACTTGAGGAAAGAACTTGGGAATATAGAGAGGAAATAATTAAGGGAGCTCTGAGATTATGTAAAGAGTTTCATTAGAAATATCCAAATGCCCCTAGAGTTCCTACTATTAGACTACCTACAAAGACTTATGCTAATATTGCAAGGACACAATCTTAGAAGAGGGATAATATAACAAGTTCATCTTATGTCCTTAATGAGTCTATGACAAGAGATGACATTTCTATGACAGGGATGATGTTTTTATGATAAAGGACATGTATAACAAGTTTGCCTCATGTTTTTGATGAGTCTATAATGAGATATAGTATATATAGTAGTTAGTAAAGTAACAAGAACCTTAGTGTCACAAACTTTACTTGGCCATATCTCCATCAATTCTTCAATGATTCTTATGGTCTTAATGGCTACAGAAAGCCCTTAAAAAGACCTTTCGATTGATGCCAGTCACATCTCAAGGCAATTAGTATTGGCTGAGATATTAAGCAGATTAACAAGTAACTACCATGTTATCATTTATTAAATTGCTAATATCTTGGAAACCACCATGATAGATGCTTTGGTTCTAAGCTTAGCAGAAGCTTTCTTTATAATTCTCAGAATGAGCCTAGAACAACCTTAAGGTGATTAATATTAGTAGAGATATGAAGGCCTTAATGTTTGCACATGGACTTTATTAATTACTCATAGATATTTATCTGTTCTTTTCTTAGAACAAAGGACAACCTCCATAAGGTTAAGTTATTACTATATTAAGCACAAAGGCACTACCATATGTAGAACAATAGGTAATAGTATATAGTGATCTGTCCTAGTGCACAGACTATTATAATTCTATATATAAGAACTCATAGTCTGAGAATTAGACCTCAGACTTAACAACTTCTTTTGTTATTGTCTAAACTTTGCTTTTTTAAACTACTCAAGTATCAAATCACCCATTGCAAATTAGTAAGTGATCTTTTGTGATACTTAGCTTTATTCTGGTTAATATATTCTTTTCTGACCTCAATCACCAGGTTTAGAAGAGATTGTAACAGTTCTAGAAAAGTGATAACATTGAAATACTAATTTTCTTTGGGCTAAGATATCAGACTTGGATCTAGACAAGACCTATATTTTTATTACCTCTCAGCTTTATGACTGTTATAGTGAGTAGCTTTTCTCAAATCAGTTTCTTGTAAGTTCTGGGGGCATCTTACAATCCTAGATATGACTATACCATTGCCACTGTTTAACTCATTGACTTATTCGACATATCTGACTTCAACATTACCTTGTAGAAACTATGATTAAGGATAGCAGTCTTTTACAGGTGTTATAAATTGAAGTAGTTTTATTTTCTTTTAGATATTTCCAAGCTCTCATGTTCTTTTCTTTCTTTGATTGATTATCTAATTGACACTTAGTAAGCATATAGTCATGCCATATAGTAGAACTTGAAAACCTCAGTTCAGTATTTACAGAAACTAAGGTATATTTCAATCTTTCTTATTTGATGTAAAGATAGCTGATTGTATCTAGACTTTTGTCTAACAGGTACAATAATATGAGATTTTCATCCAGGCCTTTGGCCCATCTTGAATCCTCTACTAATTCTGCATTATTAAGATTGTGCTGAAGTCAGTCTGCTATGCTCTCTTCCTATAATAGTCTGTGTAACAGTAAGTGATGTTGTCTATCAGGTCACTTTGCTCCCTTCCAACAATAGTCTGCATGACAGTAAGCAATATTATACATCAGGTCACTCTGCTCCCTTCTTACACTGGTAGTTTGTACTGTTGTAAGTCAGGTTGCTCTGCTCCCTTCCCACAACAGTGAGGCCACAGTCAGCTCGCTTTGCTCACTGTCTGTTTTAATTTATTCCAATTTTTCCCAATTTATTTGAATTTTTCCTGAATTTATTTTCATTTTTAAGTGAAAAGAGAGGGTGTGGGAATGCTTAGGTAAAATTTAGTCAGCAGTTAGTCAGTGGCATCATCCCACATTCCTTCTTGTATACATACTAGACAAGATTTTTATCCAGGCCTCTGGCCTAGCTTGTGAAGTTTATGTTGAAGTTAGTCCACTATGCTCTCTTCCTACAATGGTCTATGAAGTAGCAGATAGTGTTGTTTGTCAGGTTGCTATGCTCCCTTCCTTCAACAGTCTGTAAGGTTAAAGTTTGTTTAATTTCTGTAATATTATGTTATTGAGTTTGTGTTATAGTCAATCCACTATATTTTCTTTCTACAACAGTCTATGGAATA
>Ga0153998_1000283_pt1 | contig 10589 bp, 8 predicted proteins | sample TSNC082MetaG_FD_104725 | JGI IMG/M metagenome (GOLD analysis project Ga0153998, IMG submission 104725) | Attine ant fungus gardens microbial communities from North Carolina, USA - TSNC082 MetaG | ecosystem: Host-associated > Fungi > Mycelium > Unclassified | place: USA: North Carolina, Lumber...
ACCTCTCTGCTTCTCTCGAGATCTCTCTTTCCCATCAGGCTGTCTATTATTATCTGTTGGATAACCCGGTGAGTGGGCCATCATTTGTCCCCACTGTAATTGCTGCTCTCCATCCTTCTAACACTATTTTGAGTGCGAATTCTATACATTTTTTCAGTCTAGTTGCACACGGCACGAAATAGGGCCAGGCGGGTCCTTGGGTGTTGTGTCATCGTCTTGGCCATAAGCCATATGCTCCAGGAACCTATTAATAGTTGATGATGAACACCACGTCAACAAAACGGGACTTTGACTATTTATCAGTGGCAAAAAGTCAAGCTGGGCCAATGTCTACTCGTATCATGGATAAACCTGATAGGACCAATACACATTTCACCTCTAAATGTTGATGCAATGCGGTGAACAGCGTCGCTTGTCACATTTCATTCCAATTCACAATATGCCCTAGACCGAACATCGACCCTGACTCCACTCAAAATGGTGCCTGGAAATAGCCCATCAATCTGTGGGAGTGTGATTCCCACCCCAGATTTTCATAAAAAGGCTGAAAGAGAACGATCGACATCAACTTTCCTCCTGCTCTCTATTCACGATATGACTGCTTCATCTCGACCAGCTCTTCAGCCAACAAGGGATCATGTCATAACCTGGCCAACATCAAGACCCAATTTGGTATTTGTCACTTCTTCTTTCACTGTCATGCCTACTTAATTGATTGCTATGACATGTTGCAGCTATCAAGGGCCTTTATCTTGAGTCCAGACCACGACTCCAAAATTGACCCAAGTTCCATACATGATGAACATGATTGAAAAAAATATGCATCAAGGGACTTGTGAATACGGCTTACCGCATACTGTTGTTGCAAGTGGAATTCTTCTCTCACATGAATTCACAAGTGAGAATCTTCCCCATTTGGAACAGGTGTAAGTAGGCCGTTATTCACAAGACCAAATGACATTTATCATTTCTAATCTCACATGCTGATTCATGCTCTGGATGACAATAGTCTAATTTAGTATATCATTTTTTTCAACTGTTTTTCAGACATGATTGGGGTAACCCTTCTTACATATCTCATTAAGACGTTTCAATTTATTTGTCTGTAACCTATTTCGATGTAGTACTTTTCAATGGTATCATTATTTCATGACCTATACTACAATCTACACTATCATCTTGTCTTTCCCTTCTCATAACACTCCAAGGTAAGACTAGCAATAAAGCCAGGGGGACACTGTTCCTTCTCAATCCAGTACGCCATAAGATTGGGTAAATCCTGAGGACCACCTTCTTCCTGAGCCACCAACTGCATCTCCGTAGCAGTAGAGCCCGGTTCAAAGACAAAACTAGCATTAAGATCAAAAATACTTGGAACTCTAACTTGACCATTCGGATAAAAAGCGGGTTTGACGCCTAGGATAGCCTGAACTCGCTCGCTTTCGAATGAAATATCTGTTCAAGGCGAAGCAGACGTTTTTGTTTCTGCGCAAGTTGAGACTGGAGGTCGGAGAGGGAAGATTGGAGAAAGGTGTAGGGTTGAGGGACGAGGGGTCGGGAGCCTGAGCGGTAAGACGATCAAGCAAGACCTTGTTTTCCTACTTCAAGTCGTCAATCGTCTGCTGCCTGAGATCAGACCTTTTTTCTGGATTGTCGGCGAGCTGGAGGACACGGGTGTTGGGGGGTACACGGCGACCTGCGGCGATTTCACCCTAGAGATCAAAAGGCTGCTGTTCGAGCTGGTCGATGAGATCAAGAAGAGACTGGTATTGCGGATGAGAAGTGGAAAGAGATTTGTAGTCGTTGAACAACTTGAGCAACATGGTCTCCTCTGCCTGGTAGCTAACAATGAGGTCTTTGAGGAAACTGATTTCGCGTTGGAAAATGTCTGCTTGGGCGTCTTGTTTTCGTCTGGCATCCTTCACGCGGTCAACGTTCTGGGTAAGCTCATCGATGTGGGACTGTGCTGGGAAGATGAGTATGTTGGTTCTGAAGGGCATGTAAGGCGGCAAGGGTAGGGCCGTGCTTGTCAAGAAGGCCAGTGTGCTCGAGGCGGAGGGAGGTAAGAGCTTGATTGTCGGGTGCTGTGGAAGGGGGAGGAGGAACTTGAAGCTGGGCAAGTTGTTGGCGTAGAGAGTTAGTGTGGGCGACTTTGGCCTCGAGGGAACGAATTTGTCCGCACAAGACCTCTGCAGCCTGGTGGGATGAACGGAGAAGACGAGCTCAGCAGAGAGGTCGGTGTTGTCGGACTCGAGTTTGCGGAGATGTTGCGTGAGTCGCTTGAGTTCTGCTGCGAGGATGTGGTGTCCGTCCGAGTGATCACGCTGGCTGGGTTCGTGATGTTCAAGCTCGTCCTGGAGGCCGTGTATTTGAGAGAGACGGTCGGCGGCAGAGGAGAGAGAGAGCTGGGAATATGTATTCTGGAGATCTGCAGGGAAGAACAAAGGGCAGCCATTTCAGCGGTGAGTTTGGCCCTAGCCCATCGTGCTCGATGACGAGCTCAGCAGTTGCCTGACGCTCCTCCTTTTCTCTGTCGGCAAGGTAGTGTCTGTCGTGCTCGATGTGCTGGACGACGAGCTCCTTTTCGCGCAGCCTCAGTCTGAGCCTGGAGAAGCTGCCGTTCGAGAGCAGCCTGTGATATGGAATTTGCAAAAAGCTGACGCTTTGCTTCTGCGATGTTTAGCACAAGTTTTTATTTTATTTTATTCACTCACATCTCTCTTCATGGTCAACGTTGGCCAAGTGTCTTTCTCTCACCATGTCCAGCGACGAGGACAAGTTTTCTGACGGCGGTCCTACAAAACTGTCAACCAAATATGTCATCACAGATGCCCTCAAGGTGTCCAGTCCCTCTTTGAATGGCGACATCGATCCAGAGTACCAGCGAGGTCCTTTCTTTCTAATCCTCTTTCACTCACACCACAAATACATTGTCTGGCCAGAGGCAAAGCAGGTCAACTCCATTTTCACATCCCTCCTGTCTTTTGTAACCTGATTATCTGTAACCAATGGCTATCATATGAGTCATCCAAGTGTCTTATGGTATGTTTGAAAGGTGCCTGATGAGTCTTAGTTTTAAGACAAAATGGGTATGACTGGAGAAATCTAGCCTATCACACCTACTCAAGTCTTCTTAGCTCACAGAGGTATTTTTATTGCTCCTGTATAACCTAACTTCCACTCAACAAATTCCACAATAGGATTGAATTTCAAGTCTTCACCCCTCACTTATCACAATCCAAGTTTGAAGTTAAGGAATGGACTTAGGTGAGCCTCTACCCAATTGATAAGGATTGAAAGGAAAGAACTTAGTAGAGTTTCTCATTGAATTGCCCTACTACTTATATATAGTGCACCTATCTCCCACAATCACCTGACTACAGCTTATGTAAGAGTCCTGTGCTATTAGTCCATTTGCTGACCAGATATTGCTAATGAGTTGCTTAAAGGCTGGTGATATTTTAGTCTGCTAGTGTATCTTATGACATTTTATTTCAAAAAGTATCTCATATTATGGGAATAATTCCTCCAACTTTGTCTCCTTATCCCACATTGAAAAAATTATCTCCTACTCACACATTTTTGAAGATATTACACTACTTACTTACCCTAGAGTAATTTATGTCTTCCCCAAATCCAATATGAGCATTACTTGGATCAATATCTAGAATTTCCAAAGTAGAAGTAAGACCAAAAGCTTTATTAACCAATTTTTTAACTTTGGATAATATATTGCCACTATCAGGGACACCAATATAAACCTTGGTATTCCTCTGTTATGAATATCAAGTAGACCCACAACTACTATCAGCACTAGTCTGATAACAAGTGGTTGGTAGACAAGATGTTGACATTATTGGACAAGGTGTCATAAACTTCATTTGGACCTATCTCCTCAATTCTTTAACAATTTCTACAATCTTAATGGTGCCAAAAAGCCCTTAAGACCTTTTGAACAATATCAAATATGTCTCAAGACAATTAGTAGGTAACTGTCATGACTTGGCAAAATGGCTAAGTCATTATTTATTTTGCTTTTCTTTTGCTTTTTATTTCTATTATCCTTTTTCTTTTCTTTTAGTTATATTAGAACATGTCAATAACCACTCTCTATCTTGTAGATTATTCCAACATTTTTCGTCTGTAAGTGCTGACGTGGCCACTCAGGGGTGATAGACTGATCACTAGCTCGGCCTGACAAGAATGAGACAACTGGCTTGTCACCCAGACCTTGTACTTGGCAGCAAGACAACTGCAACCTCATTTGTCCCCACTGACACTGAAGCTACCACCTGTCCACTGTGCAATGATTTTGCAGAGGATGCGATTCAATCCAAATGCCATCACATCTTCGACAATACTTGACCTCTTCTATAGATGGCTCAGTGCGTAAGCTCTCTAGTCTGTCATAAAACTAGACGTCATGCACACGTTTGACAGCCCGATTGTCCAGTGTGTGATGTGGCACTCACAATATATCTCGAAGCACCAGCTCTCAAAAATTAGACGAGAATATATGAACTGCAAGGTAAGGTATGCTGTGAAGATTGGACGTTGGTGATTGGCGATCCTCAACCAAGATCAAGGCCCCTGTTGATCAATTGAGAAATTTACACCTTGAGGATGCCACGACGAAATCTATTGTCTTCAGCCCGTTCGTTGATTATAAAAAGCTGGATTCTCCGCAAGTATTTATAGCTCAGCAACCATTGTTACTGCTAATTTAATGGCCAGATCTGTCGTTTGGAAGGCACCATCTCTCCTCAAGCTCGTGATGCTACTATCAAACATTTGAGTATTGTTCCCGTCTAAGTGCATCTGCTAATCCTCTAATTGAGTTAGAGGACAAGTTGGGCGACAAGGAGATGGCCGGTATGGAAGAGAAGTTGGGTAAGGCACTAATCGAGTTGCATGTGAAAGATTTGAGCACGGTCTGGGTTGATTGGATGTACCATCATTCGCATTCAACTGACGGAGAGGTTGAAAGCCCTCAAAGCTTACGCAGAGGAGAAATACTTGGGACAATCCTAGAGTGCTGAGACGCAAAACGAGAGCAGAGGTATGAAAATACTGTCTACCATCCCTTGATAACATATAAGCCCTGATAAAAGTCTGATAGCTTGTAGGAAAATCATATCTATGAGTCAAAACTTATGCTCTACTAGATTATGAACAAATGATTGAGATGGCCTGCAGCACATCACAATGTAACCAGCAGGCTTCGACTAGTACATTGTTGAGCCAACCTTAATCTTTTAAATGGGCTTCTAATGGCTTTATTTCAATAATAACATATAGTAACAATCTTGTGATAACTATAGTCAATGTGGTTATCTCCAAGCAAATCCATCTAATGAAGAAAGTGTGATCCTGGTGTGCTTTGATAGAGCTCAGCCAATGAGAGAATGTGTTCAAGATAATTGAACAGAGGTGATCAGGCAGTCCAGTGGGTCAAGTTGCCACAGAGAACAAGTAAAGAGACGAGGTTCCTTGACAGCATTCTGAGCCACCAAGAATAAGTGATAGGAAGATTGGTCAATGGCAAAGACAAACGTCGTCAGGGATAAACGGGAATCTTCACTAGCCAGAAATGAAGTCAATTTCGCAAATGATAGTATATCACAAGATAAGCTATGGTCAGTTTAGTCAAATTAGAAACCGGACACTTCTTCTACTGTCTAATAGTTGCACTAACGCTCTCCCAAAACCTAAGACGACGATCAGCCATACGATCCAATAGAGAAAAAGTGACTAAGGCTCACTCACAGCGGTTCTGCGAACCCTCACAAGTCTTTATCAATTCGAATATACGCACACTCATCTCAGTTCTATTGAACAGCATTTCTACTGCATCTTCTTCTATCCACTGAGGCCACTGAGGAAGAGCATTTGACAGATCCCCTTTCATATTCGGGTCCATCGTAATGACCAGGAATCACTGGCTGGAATTGTCGGTGAACTCGCTATTGTTGAAACGTGGAGTTTGGTCGACGATTGCGGGATATCGTCGCCATGGAAGGCAGGTAGAATGCCGAATTCTCCCTGTTGAAAAGATGAGCGGCAACCTCTTGATATAAGAGACACCCACGTACCCTGAAGCGATTGGCCCGAAATCCACGGAGCAGGGAGCATGCATGGCAAACGAACATTGCTGGCCAAGACGATAGTATCAACATCTGTGCCACAAAATCTACTCACATTCGCTCATGATGGACCTGGCACTGCTCACTATACTGACGTTCCCTCAGCGCTGGCTGTCACAGCAACAAATACCTCCTGTTAACCGAGATCCAGGACGTGGATTTTGGGAAAACAAGGAAAACACTTACTCCATTGACTCTTCCTAGGCGCACTAACTCCGTCGCCCGTTTGGTGATAAGCGTACCGTCCACTACGGGAACAAAGAAACAAGTCCCAAAAGACCCACTGTTCGACACGTTCACGTTGACTTTGTTGACCGTTGGAGCATCCACTTGGCGCAGACATTCAACAGCATCTCGTGCAGTGAAACTGTTGCAAACCGCGTCAGCACTGGTCACGAAGATATCAAAAAGAAGTACCCTGCCTGATCAACAATATCCTCAAAGATTTGCTAGTGCTTCGAGTCAGTGAGGAGTGAGCGAAATATCGGACCAGAAGTATTACCTCCGGAATTTTATGATTGAAATCATATTGAGAGGATTAGCTGCACGGAAGAGCGGAGGTTGTGTTTGCGACGACATGCTGAATGCAGCACCTTATGATTGAAATTAGGCAAGGAGATGCAATCACAGTAACGCGCACCCGCAGACTCTCCCCAAATTGTCACTCTCCACCGAACTTGCTGGTCTAATGATACAGATGTTAGTCAAAGCAAGAAAAGAGGGTAATGTAAGGCACTTACGTGACACTGTATCCACTCAAGGGCGAACTGCTCGTTGTCTTTGTCTGAATTCAATAGCTAATTCCGCCTATTTGAAATTCTACTCACATAGTCTGGTGTTTAAAGTGCCTCTGTCATGGACACTTTTCATGCTTCAATTTTTCCTTTTCCCCTTTCCTCTTCTCTTCCTCCTCCATGCGTCGACCCCGCAGCTTCGGCAGCTTTTTTCACGGTATTTGGCCTCCATTTCAGCCTATTTCTTCCTCCCGCCTTGTCCGTATTTCATTTGCCAGACGAAAAACTCACATGTCAGATGATGGTCGTTAAGAGTTGGAAATACCTCTGCATGATCAATTCAGATGCCTGATCAATTCTATTCATAGCATCCAGCCCAAACAGGGGATACTGTGTCGCGAAGTCTTCCGATGTTTTCCTGTTCTTGGATTCATGTTCTAATTATTTTCAATTGATTGTCTCTTCTGCGGCATCTTCCCTTTCGATTTGTCCGAAATGTCATAAATAAGATATTCTAGATTTTGTACTTACAACTTGATTGATCCTGTAACTAGAACCGCCATAAGTGCAACAGCAGTCAAGTGGACAAAGGACTTCACCCGAGGTATTTCTGCAATATGATGTGTTGTAGGCCACTTCAACCATCGGTCAATATATCGATAGAAGCAAATTAGGGGTGCATTGGAATGGAAGATACATCTAATGATGGTGGGAAGCTATTTTTAACTCCACTCATAACCTGCCATCGACGGTACGGATTAAGAGAAATTCGACCTGTTAAGTAGTCACAGCATGGGAGGACTCGGATATATACTTCTGTCTGGACATTGCGATTACAAAGTACCTGTTGAATATGTCCTCTGTGGACCATTACGTCTCCTTTCTCTCATGTTTAGATTGACACTTTTTGATCAATTAGTAAGCAATCAGTATGTCTGCCAACACACTTTCCTTACATCTCAGTACTTCAGACTGAAGTAAATACTTATTCTATATATCGTGGTGATGTAGTTAGACCCCGTTTTCTAACAGGTACATCAATATATCAGTCCTGCACTTGAGACTAAGACTTGGTGTTCTAATAGGTCGCTTATTCATCTCATTGCAATAAAAGTACCAACAAAACAAAGTTATGCGTGCCTGGCCTCCTCAGAGGGTCAGGACTCGTTTTGGAAAATCGTGCATCCCAGATCCATTTTCGACATTTTCTCCCCATTTGGAAGCACTGCGCAAAACCATGCTCGATCTTGTGGATTCCGATTATCCTATCCTTTCTCGAGTCACACAATATTATCTTCACCAACCTTCCAAACTGATACGACCCCTCCTCTTATTTCTTTTTTCGCAAGCAACAAATGGTCTGGGAAAGGACTGGCAACTTAAACTGTGGGAATCGACTCACCCAGGTGGAGGAGGCTGTGAGGATGAGCTCAATATTCCTCTATCACCACCGGACATTGTCATGGACTACAATCCACAATTTCCTCAATATACGGAGAGATTTAAAGAAAAAAAATTCATGACGTTTGGTGCCTCACGGTTACAGAAGAAATTCCACCCTTGCAATGAGAAACCGCCATGGCTACAGACGACACCGACATTACATCCATCTACAGATATCCTCCCTACCCAATTCCGCTTAGCAATAATCACAGAGATGATCCACACTGGGTCATTATTGCATGATGATGTCTTAGACGCTTCAGCACTACGACGAGGCGTTTCTTCTGCACCAGCCAAATTCATGACCAAACTCTCCATACTCGGTGGGCATTTCATGGTGTCACGCGCTTCTACTGCTCTTGTTCAGTTGCGGAACCCTGAAGTGACGCGAATGATGAGTAGATCAATACAAAATCTCATTGAAGGGGAGATAATCCAGATGAAGAATGTCATTGAGTCAGCAGCGGATGACGTCACACTCAGGCTGGATAGCACGAAACGGAGTCGAAAACACCAAGATATGTGGAATACCTATCTTCAGAAGTCGTATCTTAAAACTGGGTCGCTCATGGCTAGGGCCCTACGTTCAACTGTTATGCTCGGTGGATGCATCCAAGGTGAAATCTGGAGAGAAGTTGCATATGCATATGGTCGGAATTTTGGCATTGCATTCCAGGTGAGTTGTCACGCTATGTTGACATGATAGATGGTTCTGACTTGGCTAGCTTGTAGACGATGCTCTAGATTATGAATCAGCGACAGGTGCACTCGGAAAACCCAACGACACGGACCTGAAACTTGGTCTTCTGACTGTACCAGCTCTGTATGCCTGGGAGGAGTTTCCGGAGGTGGGTGAGCTAATTAAGCGTGAGTTTAAGTCTCCAGGGGATGTGGAACAGGTAAAGGACTGAATCATTTTTTCTTCGTACTTTTACTTTGACACGTCAGCTCTTTCAGGCTCGAGAATTAGTTTGTAGATCGTCAGCGATCTCACGAACGAGACAACTTGCTCAAGACTACGTTAATGAAGCGACCAAGGTCTTGCAAGAGCTGCCTCATAGCGAGGCTCGCGACATGTTGCAAGTACTTGCAGAAGACATTGTCGCCAGAAAACAATAATTTGGATTTGATTATGCAAAAATTGGGTGCACAGCATGCCTCCTATCCAACTTGACCGTTATCCATTCTATTTTTGTCGTATCATACCGTTGCTATCATCAGACAACCCGATCATCCATTCGTTGTAGATTTCAGTGCCACCTGGTACAGATCCAACTGGCATTTTCCTGGAGGGGTTTTTATTTGCTTGCCTTCTGATGGTCTATATCTTCTATCCACATATACCCTGATAGACAGCTACACTTTTCTCTTTAGTACAAATGGAATTGTGTCACTCTTTTGCAGAGGTCAGGTGCTAGCTGGTATCACATTTCTGCTCTGAATACTTTTCTTGACCACTCTGGATCAGAATCTGAGTGAAACATATCTGTTAATAAAGCTATGTATTACAAGCATTTCTCCTGCTATATTAATATTCTTTGGGTAACAACATAGAAAAAGAAAATATTTACAGCTGCTGAGAAAAACTGTAAGGAGTACTGAGAATGCTCTAGTAGCTTGTTGTTATACACTTTGAATACACATCTTTTAACATTGAGCCATATATTATTCATTAACTCTACATGGAAAAGGGTGCTTGAATGCAGTCACCACAACAATGACACCTCAAGGAGGCAAGTGACAAAAGAACAGGCAGGTATAATATCTATGCACATTGGTTGACTGATGTAAGTGGGAATTTCCAGCTTTACATAATGTGTGATAGAGACAATGTACTGCAATGGTCCCCAGGCTGAATGCAATTAATATTTAGCATTGCTGTTCCAAAGGCCAGCATTAATATAAAGAGAAGGTGAATAACAACAATAGTAATGTGAGATTTTCAGTATCATATGACCTCCAGAGAGGGATAGTGGTAATTAAAGGATAATAAGGTGATATCACATGGTGGATATTTAAAAATCACTTGAATTGGGATGTCAAGTCACCTGACAGTTCAGTGTCATCTCACTTGTCAAGTCATCTAGACCTGTCACATAGTCATGCTTTGCCACAATGCTGCTAGACATAGAAAAAGACTATTCATTGACTATTTCTTCTGTGTTAGAATTAGCTACTATTGTAATAATGTTGAATATACATGAATTTCCTTGAAGGTGGTTGAGTTCAGGTCCTTGTACTACATTCTATATCATAGCCTTTGCAACAT
>Ga0153998_1000284_pt1 | contig 10572 bp, 10 predicted proteins | sample TSNC082MetaG_FD_104725 | JGI IMG/M metagenome (GOLD analysis project Ga0153998, IMG submission 104725) | Attine ant fungus gardens microbial communities from North Carolina, USA - TSNC082 MetaG | ecosystem: Host-associated > Fungi > Mycelium > Unclassified | place: USA: North Carolina, Lumber...
AAGAAGAATACAAGTAGCTACTAAACACCACCCAATTGCAAGGTCAGGTCTTGAGCACAATACCTGGGTTTGATACTATGTCTCCACCTGTAGTCCCTAACTGACTGCAAAGTTCCCTTAAGCCAAGGGCCTAGCTATGTATGGAGGTGGCTACTGATTGTGATGATCAATGGCTGAGGGTTGATTTGAATGAGATAAGAGAGTGAGCAAGGTCCAAGGCAGACAGTGCTCTGAAGTGGAATTGAGTTCTAGTGTAAGGTTGCTAAACTCCAAGCCAAAATAAAGCCAACTGCTCTTTGTTCAGTGATTGACAAAGAGAACTCGATAGAGTTCTCATTAGATTTTCTACACTACTTATACAACTACTACATGGTCTGTGTACTATCTTCCCATGCTTATCATATGACCAATCATGTGACATCATGTGATGTGACACTGTGACTTCCTGGCATGTGACTGTGACTATGTGACACTTTCCTGCACTCTCTTCTGTGTAGTAAGTCTAAGATAAAAGAAAAAGAAAAGAAAAGAAAAGAAATATAAATAATGACTTAGCTGTTTTGCCAAGTTATGACAGTCCTCTCTGAAGCTTGTCTGAGTTGCATCTGCATCTTCTTCCTAGATCGAGTTCTGGGTATATTCTGTGTTCTTCTTAAGACACCCCACTGGTCTCAGTCTTCTTACTCTCAATAGATCCACATTCACGATCCCAGAGGCAATGTAGATGGAGGTAGGAGTCAAGAGGTTCCTCTCCTATCCAACTGCACACTGGATACTATATTAAAATGATTACAAAGCCCTAAAACTCAAGGAATAAAATATAAAAAGGAAACTATTACTACTTTTGATGTTCCTTCAACCTCTTCTCTTACTAAGTCCGTTCCAATTCCCAGTGATGACACGTTTTCATTGTCGCTTCTCTCTAGAATATTCTTCCTGATCTTCCATTACTCACTTTGATGTTGCTTTGTAAGAGGGCCCTCCTTGGTTACCTGTTAAGTAGTCAATAAGCTCTACTTAATGTCTAGTATCTCCAAGTCGCGTCCTAGTGCTCATTTATCTAAATATAATTGATCTGATGTCATTAATGCTTAATTGCAAGCAGAGTCTATTTATCTAAGTCTGTTATTCGAACACTACTGGTTCTAGAGTTCTAGTCTGCTATATCTCTAAGTTGTTTCCATCCCATAATAGATCTAGAGCGTAGTCCTTCTATGACTTTCTTTTTAACCTAATGCCAGCTCATCCTGCTTGCCTCCCAAGGTATCAACATGAGCTCTGGTTTGATTCTCCCTTGCTCAATGTCTTTATTATATGGTAGTATATTCTGAGGATATAAAAAGGGTTCTAGAGCGAACTCTAATCAAGAATTCGTTGTTATAAAGTATATCAAATATTATCTTCCATGGAAAATTCACTTGTAGTATAACACCAGAAAGTATTATTTTGGACAGAGAACCCCAGTTTGTGATAGGACTAATGAGAGAGTTGAACAGAATATTAGGGATCAAGAGCAAATTGTTGATAGCATTTCACCCACAGACAGATGGACAAATAAAAAGGGTAAACCAAGAATTAGAGCAATACTTGAAAATGTTCATTGATCATAGGCAAGAATAGTGGCCAAAATAGTTAAGAACAGCAGCATATAACAATAAAACACACTTAAGTACTAAAACATTGCCTTTTAAGGCAAACTATGGACAAGATCCCAGGATGGGGTTCAAGGGGAGGAAGGAGGGAAAATATGAGGGAGCAGAGAAATTCATTAAGAAAATGAAGGAAATACAAGAGGAAGTACAAGTGGCACTAAGAAAAGTGTAAGAAAAGATGAAAAAATATGTGGATAGGAAGAGAGGAGAAGTCGACGACTATAAAGTAGGAGACTTAGTATTATTGAGTACTAAGGATCTGAAGTATCAAATGGTCAGAAGGAGAACTGACAAGTTGACAGAGAGATTTATTAGCTCTTACAAGATCAAGAAAATTGTATCATTGAATGCAGTTGAATTGGAATTATCTAGCACAGTAAGAATACATCTGGTAGTTAACATTAGTAGAATACATAGATATATAGGGCAAGTAGAAGGACAGAGAAAGGAGCAGCCAGCTCTGGTAATAATTGAAGAAGAAAAAAAATAGGAAGTAGAAAGGATAATTGTTATGAAAGCCCTAAGAAGGGAAAAGTTTCCCATGCATTCAAACACTTGATTGCAAATATCAAGTTATACAATGAAGACAAGATATAAATAGCGTGGGAACCTAAATGATCATACCACGTGACAAGGTCATGTGATTATAGAAAGACATGTGATCATAGACTAGTAGTGTACAGCCACTTGTAAAAGTAGTATAAGTAGGTAGTCCAATTCAATGGAGAACTCCATCGAGTTCTTCCTAAACACTCACCTAGAGTGGTCCTTGAGTCATCAAGACCTAGCGATAACAATAATGAATAAGTGATGGATAAGGGGGAAAGATAAATACCTGGTATACTAGAAGAGATTCATAGCAGAGTCCAATACATAAGAAGAAAGGGAGAACTTGAAGAATGCAAAAAAATCAATTAAAGAGTTTGAAAAGAAATACTAATGAGATATAGAAGATGTAATGAGATAAGAATGCGAAAAGGAAATATTTAGAAGAGAGGAATTATCTGGAAGATTCATGGCAAGAAAACTGTTTGGGTGGTTAGACAAATGGTTTGACCAAGAATATTAGGGAAGATTGGAGAGAAATTGGAGATGATGGAAAGAAAAACAATTAGAGAAAAGAAAAATAGAAACAATCACAGAGGAAGAAGAAATTGAGAAAGAAAAATCAGGAGTTAGAGAGTAGACAGAAGAAGATGACAATGAGATGGGCAACATGGTTGACCCATACTACAAGTTGTAGGAAAATTCCTTGGGATAAGGAAACTTAAAAGAGAGGTGATATCATGACTTGGCAAAACAGCTAAGTTATTATTTAATATTTTTTTCTTTTCTTTTCTTTCTTACTAAGGTGGAGTATAGGAAGATATCATGTGACAGTCACAGAGTCACAAAGGTGTGACAGCAGTCATAGAATGGTCATGTTATTATGCCGCAAATGAATTTTCTGTAGAAGATAACATTTAATATACTTTATAACAATGGATTCTTAATTAGAATTCACTCTAGAACCCTTTCTATAATCCTTAGAACATAATACTATATAATAAAGACATTGAGCCAGTGATAATTGACCTAGAGCTTGTGCTAATATCTCGAGAGGCAAATAGGATGAGCTGGCATTGGGTTACTAAGAAAGTTACTAAGAGACTATGCTCTAGATTCACCTTTGAATAGACTAACTCAGAAAGATGACAAACTTGTACTCTAGAACCAGTGGTATTCAGATGATAAACTTAGACTAATAGACTTTGTGCTTGTAAATAAGCATTGATAGCATCAGATTAATTATATTTAGATAAATGACCTCTGGGATATAACTTGGAGATACTAGACATTAATGGAGACTTACTAATTGTTTAACAGGTAATCAAGAAAGTCCAAATTACAAAGCAGCATCAAGAGAAGGATAGGATAAGAAGAAAGAATATTCTAGAAGGAAGCTGTCATGACTTGGCAAAACAGCTAAGTCAATATTTATATTTCTTTTCTTTTCCTTTTAGATTATTACTAAGGTGGAGTATGGGAAATATCGCAGAGTCACAAAAGATGTGACCTTGGAGTTTAGCTTTCTTACACTAGAACTCAATTCATATCTAAGCACTGTCTACTTTAAACCTTGCTCAATCTTTTATCTCATCATAAATCAACCCTTGGTTGCTGATCATCATAATCAGTAACCATCTCCATATATAGCTGGGCCCTTGGCTTAAGGAGACTTATTAATCAGTTAAGGATTAACAGTGGAAGAGTGGTACTAAACTCGGGTATTATTTCTAAGACCTGACCTTACAAATGAGTGGTGTCTAGTAGTCTACTTGTAACCTTTTCTCAGTATAAACCTTGTGCTGTGACTCCATTGTGAGTTAGTACATGTAGAGGAGTGACAGTTACCTTTAGAGAACTATCTAGATTAGAGATCCCATCCATTAGGTGATAGACAAAGTACTATTAGGGCAGTAGTTAGTAGGACAGTAGGACTCTGGCTGGGTAAAGATCTTGTGCCCCAGTAGACATAGTTTAGCTAGCAAGAATCAACATTAAATTTATACCCCCTGTAGAGATGTCTCTGTAACAATACAACTTATTATTGAGCAACTGTGCTCAAAGAGAAATGTGCCCTCGCCAAACTGAGGGAAGAGCTAGAAGAAAGGAAGAGAAAGCTATGTAAGAGTTGTAAGAAGTTCAGGCATTTGGTTTGCAATTGTAAGAATAAGCAGGAAGAAGAAAAGGAAACTACTCTCTAGAATAAGTTTAAGGTATTAAGAAGTAGAGTAATGCAGTGTGGGTTAGAAGAGAAGACTATCAGGAGATAGGAAGTAATGGTGGTCAAATGCTTCAAGTGTAGGGAGAAAGGACATAAATGTAAGGAGTGTCTATTATAGAAGAAGAAAAAAAGGAAGGTAAAAGGAGAAAGAGTGGCGCATATAGTGATACCACAAAAGGCATAGCAACAGAAGTTGAGGAGAGCTGAGGAAAAAAAAGTGGTACATGTGGCCAAGCCACGAGAAGTGCAGTAAAAGGAGTGGAGGAGAAGCCTGGTATATATTTTATGATAGAAGGCACAGGAACATTGTGGGGAAAGCATACCTGACAAGGCATGTCTATTAGAACTGGGATAGTATACAAGAGAGGTGATAGTAACATATGTATAGTATAAAAAATATAGAGAAAAGGGATGTTATATAGAGAAAAATAAAAGACAGGGGGTGATCAAAGACAGGCAAAGATAGTATAGATATCAAAAGAAGAAAAAAAAAAGAGTAGCGCTGAAAGGATGCAAAAGGGAATTGCATACTGGGACAAACAAAATAATGATGTGCCAGCTCCTAATTGTGTGCTAAAGGTCTGAGAGAAGATAATCAAAGTTGAAGGTATATAAATAATTAGAGAAATAAGAATTATATGTAGCTCTAGTAAAATATATGTTAGTAGTTGTAAAAGGATTGTAAGATCTCTCTAGATCGTTGTTACATAGCCTTCCTAAGGTATCAATCTTTACATATTATGACAAAAGCTCCTCTGGAAAATATAGTTAGTTGATCACTCATAAACTGTCAGCGTCTAAAGTCCGATGACCGGAATTAAGCCAACTGTCTCTTTGTTCAGAGTTTAACAAAGAGAACTCGATGGAGTTCTCGCTTATTTCTCTACTACTTATACACTTTACTACCGTGGCTATGCGCTTACTCTCCCATGGTCCTCATATTACTCTAGTCATATGACACACTGTGACTGTGACCTGTGACACGACATCTGTGACCATTTGTTACACCAAAAATTGTGACATTGTAACAAAGTCATGTAATACTTTCCCACGCTCCATCTTGTAGTTGTAAGTCCAAAAAGGAAAGAAAAAGAAAAGAAATATAAATAATGACTTAGTTGTTTTGCCAAGTCATGACATAGACCCTCTATACTCAGTTGCTCCCTTGTCTGCACCCCCAACACTGAACTTTACAGATATAATGCAATTCAAGTATGCACCTAGTTAAGCTTTTCCAGCCTGCTATTCTTTCTAAAGCCTACCTGAGTTGCATCTGTATCTTCTCTCTAGATCGAGTTCTGGGTATATTCTGTGTTCTTCTCAAGACACCCCACTAGTCCCAGTCTTCTTACTTTCAATAGATCTGTATTCACAATTCCAAAGGCAGTGTAGATAAAGGTAGGAGTCAAGAGGTTTTTTCTCGATCCAACTATACCCCAGATACTATATTAGAGTATTACAAAGCTCTGAAACTCAAGAAGTAAAATATAAAAAGGGAACTATTACTACTTTTAGATTTTCTTCAACTCCTTTCTGTCCTAAGTCCTCCCAAAATCCTACTGATAATGCAGCCCTCTCCTATCTTTGTGATGATGCATTCCCTTACCAAGTCTTTCCTATCAAAAATGACACGTTTTTATCACCACTTCCTTCTAAAATATTTTTTTGTCTTCCTCTATCATTCTCTTGATGCTGCTTTGTAATTTGAACTTTCTTGATTACCTGTTAAACAATTAGTAAGTCTCTATTAATGTCTAGTATCTCTAAGTTATATCCTAGAGGTCATTTATCTAAATATAATTAATCTGATGCTATCAATGCTTATTTACAAGCACAAAGTCTATTAGTCTAAGTTCATTATTTAAGTAGTACTGGTTCTAGAGTACAAGTCTGCCATTCTTCTAAGTTAGCCCATCCAAGGGTAAATCTAGAGTGTAGTCCCTTAGTGACTTTTATAGTAACCCAATGCTAGTTCATTCTAATTACCTCTCGAGATATCAACACAAGTTCTAGGTCGATTATTGCCAGCTCAGTGTCTTTATCATATAGTATTACATTCTGAGGATTATAGAAATGGTTCTAGAGTGAATTTCAATTAAGAATCCATTGTTATAAAGTATATCAAATGTTATCTTTCACAGAAAATTTGCTTGCAGCATAACAGTGTGCCCCATAGAGAAAAAAGCATAGCAAAGTGGCACATGACCAAGAGAGTTAGAAAGTGCAGCCAAAGAGGAGAGTAGTCAAAGGAAGGTCAGAAGAACCTTTAAAATGCTAAGAGAAGTATGAATGAGTATTGAAGTAAAAAAGTTGGACACATATGAAGGTATAACTGTAAAGGTACTCTTGAATAGTGGTGTCACTGGAATGTTTATGGACAAAAGGATGGTAGCTAAACATAGGTTCAAGCTATAGAAATTAGAAAGACTGATAATGGTCAGATATGTAAATGGGACAAATAATAGTGGAGAGGCCATTATGCACCAAGTAAAGTACAATGTATATTATAAAGGCCATGTAGAAAGAATAAGGATTGATGTGTGTGACTTAGGAAAGACAGAAGTAATTCTGGGAATACCATAGTTGGCAGCACATAATCCAGAGATAAACTAGGAAACTAGAGAAGTCAAAATAATGAGATACCTGCCCCTATGTGGCAGAAAGAGTCCAAAGAAAGAGAAAGTCAAAAGGGTAATAACCCTAGAGGAAAAGAAAATCATCAGATGGGCGATAGATGATAAAGAAAATTGGAAAAAGGAAGAAGAGATGGAGGAGGACCACAGGAAAATCGAGAAAATGGTCCCAAAAAGGTTTTTGAAGTGAAAGAAGGTGTTTGGGAAGGTAGAGTCAGAGAGGATGCTGACCAGGAAAACTTGGGATTATGCTATAGATCTCAAGGAGATGTTCAAACCATAGAAAGGAAGGATTTATCCTCTATCAAAGAATGAGAGGAAAGAAGTCCAGGATTTTGTGGAGGATCAACTGAGAAAGAGGTATATTAGACTGTTAAAACCCCCTCAAATGTCACTAGTATTCTTTGTGGGCAAAAAGAATGAAAGCAAATGAATGGTAATAGACTACTACAACCTAAATAACCAGACAATGAAAAATAACTACCTGTTATCATTAATTATGGGCCTAATTGACAACATAGGAAGTAAGAAGATATTCACTAAGATGGATCTAAGGTGGGGGTTCAATAATATAAGAATAAAGAAAGGAGATAAGTGGAAGGGAGTGTTTACAATACATATGGGCTTTTTTGAGCCAATAGTAATGTTCTTTGGGATGTCAAACTCACTAGCTACATTTTAGGCGATAATGAATAAAATTCTAAGAGATTTAATCAATGAAGGAAAAGTTATAGCATTTGTGAATGATATACTAGTGGGGACAGAAACAGAGGAGAGACACAATAAGATCATGGAGGAAATATTAAAGAGGCTAGAAGAAAATGTTTTGCTCAAGTAGCTAGGCCAATGAATATGCTCACTAGGAAAGATGTGAAGTGGGTATAGAGAGAAAGCTAACAGAAGGCATTTGACAAGTTAAAAGAAGTCTTTATGACAAAACCAGTATTAGTAGCACCAGACTTGGACAAAGAATTTAGGGTAGAAGCAGATGCTTCAAATTATGCAACTGGAGGAGTACTATCAATGAAGTGCTCAGACAACTTGTGGAGACCAGTCACTTGCATTTCAAAGTCTTTAAGCAATACAAAAAGAAACTATGAAATATACAACAAAGAAATATTAGTAGCAATCAAATGCTTGGAGACATGAAGATACTTCTTAGAGGGAATAACAGTTAAATTTGAGATCTGGACAGATCATAAAAACCTTGAATACTTTATGAAGGTGCAAAAGTTGAATCAAAGACAAGCAAGATAGGCTTTATACTTATCTAGGTTCAATTTTACACTAAAACATGTTCCAAGAAGTAAGATAGAGAAAGTAGATAGTCTGAGTAGGAGACTAGACTAGGAGATCAGAGTGGAAAAAGACAATGAGGATAAAACATTGGTAAAACTAGAGTGGTTAAAAGTAAGAAAAGCTGAGGTAGTGGAAGTAATAGTAGATGGGGTAGACCTACTAGAGGAAGTAAAAAAGTCAAAGGTAAAGGATGATAAAGTAGTAAAAGCAGTAGAAGAAATAAAGTAAGCAGGGGTGAAAATGTTAAGAGATGAGGAATAGAGAAAAGTCGACAGTATCATGTACAAAGAGAAGAAGGTTTACATACCAAAAGATAATAAGCTTAGAACAGAAATAATTAGACTATATCATGATACACTGGTAGGAGGTCATGGAGGATAGTAAAAAATAGTAGAACTGGTCACTAGGAACTTTTGGTAACCAGGAGTTACAAAGGAGATAAAGCAATATGTAAAAGAATATGATACTTGTCAGCAAAACAAAAACCACACAGAATAGCTAGCAGGAAAATTAATGCCAAATTCTATTCCAGAAAAACCTTGGACACATATATCAGTAGACTTTATTACCAAGTTACCCTAAGCACAGAAATACAATAGTATTCTAGTAGTAGTGGATCGACTAACCAAAATGGTTTACTTTATACCAACTACGGAAAAAACATCAGTGAAAGGATTAGCAAGGTTGTTTAGAGATAATATGTGGAAACTATATGGGTTATTGGAAAGCATCATTTTGAACAGAGGACCACAGTTTATAGTAGAATTAATATGAGAGTTAAATAGGATGTTAGGGATCAAAAGTAAATTGTCAATGGCGTTTCACCCACAAACAGATAGACAAATAGAAATAGAAAGGATAAACCAAGAATTAGAATAGTATCTGAGAATGTTCATTAACTATAGGCAAGAACAATAGTCTGAATAGTTAGAGACAGCAGAATTTGTGTACAACAATAAAATACACTCTAGCACTAAAATATTGCCCTTCAAGGCAAATTATGGGCAAGATCCTAGAATAGGGTTCAAGGGTAGAAAGAAGGAAAAATATCAGGGAGCAGAGAAGTTCATCAAGAAAATAAAAAAAATATAGGAGGAGGCAAAAGCAGCACTAGGAAGAGCACAAGAAAAAATAAAGAAATATGCAGACAAGAAGAGAGAAGAAGTAGATGACTATAAAGTAGGGGACTTAGTGATGTTGAGTACTAAGGATCTAAAGTACCAAATGGTCGGGAGGAGAGCAAAGAAGTTAATGGAGAGATTTATAGGCCCTTATAAGATTAAAAAGATTATATTATCGAACGTAGTAGAATTAGAACTACCTAGTACAGTAAAAATACACCCAGTAGTAAACATCAGTAGAATACGACAGTATATAGGGCAAGTAGAAGGACAGAGGAAGAAGCAACTAGCTCTAGTGATAATCAAGGGAGAAAAAGAATAGGAAGTGATAGAGGATATTAAATAAACAGTGAGTAAGGGGCAAGAATAAGTACTTAGTATGATAGAAAGAGTTTACAGTAGAGTTCAATTCTTGGAAGGGAAGAGAGAATTTAAAGAATGCAAAGAAAGCAATCAAAGAATTTGAGAAGGAATATCAGTAAGATACAAAAGACATAGCAAGATAAAAACATGAAGAAGGAGTATACAATAGGGGAGAATTGCCAGGAAGGTTTATAACAAGGAAATTATTCAGGTGATCAAATAAGAGATATGACCAAGAATACTGGGAAAGATTGGAAAGAAACTAAAGATAATAGAAAGGAGATGTCACAAACTTCATTTGGTCATATCTCTACCAATTCTTCGACGATTCCCACGGTCTCAAAGCCAGCTTAAAGCCCTTAAGAAGACCTTTCGATCGATGCCAGTCACGTCTCGAGGCGATCAATAATGGCCGAGATATTAAGCAAATCAACTGGTAACCACTATGTTACTGTTTATTAAATTGCTAATATCTCGAAAACCACCGCGATCGATGCTTCGGTTCTAGGCTCAGCAGAAGCCTTCTTCATAATGCTCAGAATGAGCCTAGAACGACCTTGAGGCAATTAATATTAGTGGAGATATGAAGGCCTCAATGTTTGCACATGGACTTTATTAATTACCCATAGATAGTCATCTGTCCTTTTCTTAGAACAAAGAACAGCCTCCATATGGTTAGGTTATCATTATTTTAGTACAAAGACACTACCATATGTAGAACAATAGGTAGTAATCAG
>Ga0153998_1000293_pt1 | contig 10479 bp, 8 predicted proteins | sample TSNC082MetaG_FD_104725 | JGI IMG/M metagenome (GOLD analysis project Ga0153998, IMG submission 104725) | Attine ant fungus gardens microbial communities from North Carolina, USA - TSNC082 MetaG | ecosystem: Host-associated > Fungi > Mycelium > Unclassified | place: USA: North Carolina, Lumber...
GCCAACAATGAAGACATATCCGACTGATGAAAATTGGTACAAACACGACCCTATATTTCAAGTGTATCGTTCGACAAGACCTCTGCTAGGCCACTTCATCTCGTCCAAGTGCTCGCACTACCACCAGACGATATTACACGTCGATTGAAGAAGCCTGAATTTTATCTCTCGACAATGATAACGATACGAGTAGAAATGACGCCTCTGATAACACAAGAATCCCATTCCGACTATGAACACACAAGTATTTCGACTCATTCCAATTCCACAACAACCACGATCCCCTGACTTTGTCCTCCAACAAGCTCGAAAATTGTGATTGTCAATTTCATTTCACAGGATGCGTGTGTTCTCCAATACCGCCATGCTTGTGAAAATTCCTTCAGAATCGAAAAATGTCTCCATCATCGAATATGACCACGTCAGTCCATTAAAAAAAGAGGCAGCATCGTGTTCGCGTCGGACAGAAAGTGGGAAGTCATGGGCGAGAGAGCAATTGGAGAGGGGGAGACGCTGTTTTCAGTTGTTCAGTTACCGTTCTTAATATGAAACCATTGTTGCGGTCGAAGAAATCATCGTATGGCTTGCAGACGGAATCATGTTACAAATCGTGTTGTCTTTATAATTTAATATTTCTTCCTAATGACAACATAAACTAAATGAAACAAACCTTTTGACTTTGACCAAGCAAGAACATTGCAGGTTCGAGGAATTCCTACGACTCAACGGACATCCTCTTCACATATCATTCACAACCAGCTCTCAATCCATACATTCACCCCTTCTCTCAAAGTTCACATTTACTCTCAATACCGTCCCATTCAGGGATGAAAACGATTGGCATCATGTTGAGCTTGAGCTTTTATTTTGTCGCGAATAACGAAGGGAGAAAAGAATGTTGATGATGATGGGTTGGGCCAGGAAATTGAAGTTAGCCATTCGAACTGCATAGCACATGTGACTGGAGTTGTCGATGAAAAGGATGAAAGGGCATGTAGCCCTCTTTCCTAACTGGTTGCGGGACATCACGAGCAAGTCTGTCGACAAGTCTGAGAGTGGCCTGTTTGACTGAGATTGTCCTCATTTCTTCCGAAGGAGTGTAACATTGTTCCTTTTTCTCATGAAAAGGTTTCATCTTGTCCAAGTCTCTCACCGACATATGTTGCATCCTTTTGGCCTGGTTGATCGACTACACGTGTCAGATGTGTAATGAACCTCAAAGTAACAATTGATGACAGCAAGGTCAATATTCGACTAAGACAGCACCCATAATCTCAGACGAACTATACATATCATAAAAGTTGCTATACAAGATATATCGTGCTACCCTCGCAGTCCCAGAAACCTTCTCAGAGTGGTATCACCACGAGGTCACAACTCATGCATAGACATGTCTCAGTCATCTGTGAAAGATCATGGAAACTTAAAACTTTTGGGTCATAGCATTTAAACGTCAATACATTAGACATCTTCTATGTTGTGTAGAGAAGCTACTAGCGATCAAGCTCGACCAAACCGGCTAAACCACAAAATTTTGGATATTGGAAATCGAGACATCATCGGTATCGCAATTTCTTTCCTGTCTGACACCCACTTTAGAAACATATACTATTTAATCAATCAATACCCTTACCAATATTTGGTCTTCATCGTGCGTTTCTTGCAAGACAGTGGATATGCCCCTGGAGCTATCATCATTTCTACATCTCCGTCAGCGTCTTTGAAGCCTGATGAATCAAGGGGAGTATCCTTCAACATTTGAATTTTGCCGTCCCCGCCACCTGTTACTATGACTTGGTTCTTACATTATGCGGCTCAATCAATACGAAAAGAAAAAGGTGATGGACAAGCTCACCTGGTCGTCGGGGAATACTGAGCGAATGATACCAGTATGACAAATTTTCCAGAGTGAATGAAAGACCCGATTTCCTAGGAGGTTTAGGACTCAATAAATCAGGTGGGGTGATGAATGCTGCATCTCCCCTGGAAAAATGTCAAGCTAATGCCAATGAATGGGAAGCAAAGCTTACTCGTTAGATCCCACGTATAATCTCAAACCTTCTTGGCGAGGTAGGCACGTAATGAGATAGTCCGTTACCCAAGTCCGAGACTGTGCGTGGACAGAGGGAGAGCGAATGTCAGATGACAGCAACTGATCGAGCTTGGGAGAATCAGATGGTGAATTGATCTCAGACAAGATGGCAAACCTCGTCCGACTAGAGACTGAATGTTTCCATGTCGCTTGCAGCCCATACCCCAAATGAGGACACGTTGGCACTTGAGCAGTACCAACCTGCCTGGGAGATGCTAGTGCCCCACGAACGGACGCGTAACATTGCTTCACCCTCATCTGTTTCTGCTGGATTTGAAATGGTGAGGAGACCATCTGATGAACCTGAAAGGATGAGAGGCGGTGACACGGCGGGATGAGACGATATGGTTGTAATGTCATCAGAATGGGCTGAGGGGTGTTTATAGAGAGGAGCTATTGGTTGGCGAGGACCCCTGAGAGAGATATCGTAGGCTTGGGAATGAAGCCGGAGCAGACGGTACCAATATAGAATGAATGCGCCATCGTCCCGAAATTCTGTCCCAGCGGCTACAAGATTTCCATCAGAAGAAGCATTACAGCAAAGGACCCCTCTTAAATCGTGTTCTGTATTTGTTACTATCACTCAGGCGAATTCTCTCGAATTTGGCTACACATACACCTGATTGCTTGAGAACCAGGTCTGTCGTCCCAAACCTTGACTGATCCATCTTTCCCAGACGACAAAAGTCCGCCATTCCGAAAACCAGCCAGACTCTCAGCTACACGAATGGACGTCGTTGCGAAATTATATCCAGTGCTCGGCGAAGGGATGGCTTATCTTAAAAGTCAATTCTGTGGGATGGAGAGGAAGCCAAGGCAGAGGGCCTCGTTGGGGCGTAATGTCAGGATACAGGACGCATATGGCGAAAGGAGTAAGGTGGATAAGTTAGGGTTCACAACTAGACGCTGGAGGCGGAACAACATGGTTCGAGGCAGTTTTTGTGACACATAATCATAATTAAGCGAGTCGGGGAAGCGAATGGGTGAGCGAGGAGCTTTCTGACAGAACCGTGGGAAAGACTGTTCAGGTGAATCCATCCATATCGTATAGGTGGGGAACATAAGAACGCCTTTCCATATCTTCCGTCATTCGATTGGTTACATAGATAGACTTAGTGTAAGGACGCACGGGACTGTCCCATTTTTTCCAAATCCCCTAAGCTCAGACTTACGACTTGTTAACAAGATTAGAATCGAGGAGTGGACGAGCCTGACAACCAGATGCTCACGTGTTTTTAATCGTTTTGTTGTTGTTTTGTTTGATGTGTACCTGGATTTCTACTATCAAATTCACAGGCACTTGATGATTGAATTGAGTAAGTTTCTCCTGCCCTTGAAGATTCCCTCAGAGTATGGCCAGTTACAGAGGCTATGCGACGACCAGGAGGTACTCAGATCTCTTGCAGCTTGGAAAAACAATGTCTACAACGATTGAGATGCGCTGAATACACATGTGGCTCAAATGCGGACTGAGGGAGAACTCCTCAACGATACATCGCTTGCAGATCTCGTTTTCTACGTGATTCTATACGCCATTGAATTCGACAGTGATGAGTTGGACGTCGCACCTTGGTCGACGCCGGCGATGCAACATCTTGCTTTCGGTATCATTTCCGTATGTGACTTGTAATAGTTCTTGATAACACTTATTAACACTTATTAGAAATTCTCTCGCTTCCTCAAATCAGCTAGCCTACTATTGCCTTGCTATGTCAGATCCTATCCGAACAGTTTTTTCCTCCAATCCACATCCGCACCTCAACATCAAAACTGGAAAGAAGCTTGCACGCCTGGCAGGTGGACCTAATGCTGTGCAAGACTATTATAAGGAGCAAGCATGGAAGAACTATCCTGGGATGTAAAGTGTTCTTGCTTGGGTTGTCAAGAATATTTCCGTGAGCAGCCATGTCACTTCGTGTAATTCCATTGACTCAACCGTTACTTTTGTTCATTGTTTTCAGCCCGATAGATATGATGATATACTCATTCCACCAATGATGACCCTCTTAGATGATTATTAGGCAGAGCACAAGCTCGAAGGTGTTCGAATTGTTTCCCTCATGCTGCACACTATCCCACAAAGAACCCTACTGCGGACGGGTGTTCACGAGCTCATACTCTCCATGTGTTTCCCCTTTTATCACCATATGTGAATACTACAACTCTCCAAGTCACTCAAAACAGGCCTCTCTCATCTATCTGACCCTGAGACGCCGACCATTGTACGGCTTATCATTTCAACGTGGCTTTATCTTGCTCTCAAAGTTGACGAGCCCAACTCGTTGGAGCTTTTCGATCATCTGCTTGCACTTGTGGGTACTGGGATCATCAAGGGAATGTGTATATATTCAACACAAAACCTCGTAGCTATGAAGGCCACATTAGACGCATTACCCAGCGTGTTGAGAACACTTGGCATAGCTACAGCCAGTTTTTCTAAAGTTATGCTCGGCTATCTTCCAGACAGCGCGAGCTCTCTCAAAAATTCAGTCGATCATACCTCAACTCGCGCATATAATGGCAATGTGAAGCACTATGCAAGAACGACCAGAAAACATCAGTGATATAATTGAACTGCAGAAGAGCGCTGGTCGAGTTATGCTCGTGATTATGGACGTCGCATCCTGTCGTATGGAAGGATGGAAGTTTATCATATTGGACGGTGTGGCTCAATGCTGGGTTGGGCCTGTTGACTTTGATTCTGATGGAATAGGTAAGTCATCTTGATGTGTCTAGTCCTCACGAATGAATTTGTCCAGACGTGGAATCACAAAATATTTTGCGAGAAATTATGTCCAGGCTCGCTACTGCTTGTCCTGATATATCCGAGGTCTGTCGCTTGGTTCGCCGCTCGGTCATTCACTGAAAATATTTACACCTCTTCAGAGTGCCTATAAGGCTCTTCTCATTGAAGATAAAAACGTATCTAGTGGCCTCGTTGGCGGGATGGCCCGGTGATTGCATGATTCTCGTCATTAATCGAAGGAGAGTACAGTATTGTGTATGCGTGTGCACTCTATGCCCCGATTGGGCTTATCTAAAGTGTGATTCAACATGGTGCGTTTTCACAGTTCCGAGTTATGAATCACTCTTGAGCTAATTGGATTCAGCTCAGTTAGATTTAAGTGGTGTGGTAGCCTAGGCAGATCAAATCATGTCGGACGATTAGACAGGAGAGACGTGACACGGCTTTTTTTTCGGATCCAGCATTCCTATTCCGCAACAAGCAAACCAAGACGCGGAGAGGGAATGTGTGACACGGCTGTTCTCCTACACTGACCCTGACTCTGATTCATGTGACCTAGACATGAAATTCGAGACATCAATTTATTTCTTCCAGTCACCTTGGTTGTTATTCTGGATGAATTGAGATTGTGGTCACTTTGCGGTCGTGTGGTCTCTTTCATCGTTGCCCAAGTACACAGCACAAAATGTCAAACAAGTTGTCATTCATTGCCATCATACCTGCTACCCTTCTTTTCTACGCCAATCTAGCAACTACAAATCTCGCACTTGCAGTTGACACGGAGACTGGCACAAATGTTTCCTTTTCTTTCATAGTGTTCACGAGCAGGAGCCGGGATTGAGATTATCGAAACAACAGGACAGTGGTGAAAAAGTACCTACCTAAAGGCATGAGATCTGCCTGCAAAGGAGATGATTCCAACAGTGCTTCTGAAAACGAATGAGGCGAGTTGACAAATTGTAACTGGAGATCATGTCAGCTGAAAGAAATCGGCTGAGGCAAGCCGAGGCACTTGTGACTGCTTTCACACTTACAGCTTCGCCGCGTGTTGATATGTCTAGATGCAGATGATCAAGTTGACATTCATAAGGCAGAAGTGCCTGTGTGTTGATCTTGTTCATCTGATATATGTCCTTCACGCACAGTATATCTTCCTATCCCCTCTATCCACTACTTGAAACGATGGAAAACGCTACTATGGTACGAGTCATCCGAGTCCTTGGTGAGTGTCGTATTGTTCCATCGCCTCCATTGATCAGTGATCTCATTCTATTTTCTCACAGAATTCATTGGGGAGCTCAAGGATCAATTTCAACGACAGCTTGTCGTCAAGTACTCTGACAAGGCGGATAGTCCCCTTCAAAGTCTTGAAAAACAACTGGACAATAATATCAGGATCAAACAGCAGTTGAAGCTGACCCAGGGATTGTAAGTGAAGTTTTTCGATCCCATATAGTCCTGCATATTGATGTGGTGTAGGATTCTCCGGGAAGGGAGTAATTTGCATATTGAAATACACAAATATTTCAAACGGCCGAGAATCTTGAGGTCCAAGAGCGCCTCTCAGGATGATCTACTGTGTCAAGCCAATATCAAATTCGACGATTTATGGGATCACCTGGCCTCCCAAGCACAGCAAGAAACCAATTGTGAGTTGATCTTTGCATCGATTATTTCCCATTTACTCAGGGCATATTAGCGAACTTCAAGGTAGATTTTACTGATCCCGTCTCAGGATTACAATTCTGGATTGTGGCTGAGGTATGCATTTTATCACTGTCAATGTGTAGATCTCCCACTCAAATGGAATTGTAGGCCTACGACAGCGATTTACGTGCTCTAGATGCACAAATCAAGAGTACAGCAGAAAGCTTGCGATCATTCAAACCACTTTTGAGCCGCCTTGGTCGTGTGGACGCTGGTGCTGGGATGCTCCTTGAGCTTGGCAAGGTCATCAGTGGGGTAATAAGTGTTGCCTCTCATGTACACATGTTATCTGAATCAAAACAGCTCAATTCTGTGGCCCAAACAGCAGTGAATTGTATTCAAGTCACATACAAGGTTGGCCACTTTTTCGTTCTATTCTAGTAATATGATTGATTGGTTTTGTAGCATTTCCAAGCTCAAAAAGAGTCTCATGAAGCAATGCAAGACCTTGCAGAGGGGATGCGTACCCTAGCTGGCCAGCTGGCCAGGCTCGAGGAAGTTCCAAAGTCAGATGGACTGCGTGCTACTATAAATGAATTTCCTGGAATGATGGAAGAAGTAGTGAACTTCATTGAGAAGTGGCTGGAAAGTTGGTCGGGTGTGTATTCAGCTGCGTGCAATGGAGTCATGACTTAGTCGTTGATGGCAGCCAAACACGTCCTCGTCGTCCCTCATAAGGACAAAGCAATTGAATTGCGCAAGAAACTAGATACCTTCGCGGGAAATTTTGACCGAGATCTTCTTATAGAAATCCGAGCAGAGCAAGGTCTGATTTTTGTGCCTGATATCCAATGTCCAGGTCGTCTGATTCGTGGTATTAGCCATCATGGTGAATGAGACCAAGACCGTAGCCAACGACGTGAAAATTATACGGACCGACGTTGTAAATGCTCAAGGTAGGTTGTCTGCCTTTTTCTGATCAACCTCCGTAACATGTCATTTGTATGCCAGAAATTGCCCATGCTACCCAAGTCGGTGTTGAGAGTCTTCAAGGTGTGTTATCTATGTTTTCCATTGAGGAAACCTTGTGATGGATAACTTCGCACCAGCAAATGCAAAAATAGTCGGTGAGCAGAAGGAACTAGACGACTTGGTGCACGCCCTCGGGGAGAATCGGCCTCCCCTACGCAAACCATGTATGGAGGGCACCCGCACTACCATCTTACAGGAGATCGAAGACGAGATCAAGAACATCAATGCTCCCAATGTAATCTGGATAAGGGGATCGCCTGGTGTGGGGAAATCTGCCTTGGCAGCTAGCATCGCCAATCGGCTAGAGGACCAGAAACGCCATGTAATACCATTCCGATTTGACCGCACACAAACTACCCTCACCACCAATGCCCTCTGGCGCACCGTCGCCTGTGATCTTGCCCGCCTGTTCCCTTCTTTTCGGCAACACTTAGCTCAAGGCATTCAAGGGCACCATTCATCTGACATTGATCGGCTTTTCAGACTGCTCATTGAGGTACCATTATCTGCATTGGATGATGCCATCCCACGTGAGGAGCTTCCAGTGATTGTGATAGATGCATTGGACGAGTGTGGTGGTCTGAGGCACGACCCATCTGGGAAGGAGGATTTCCAGAGTCTCCTGCATACACTGAAGCGTTGGACTCAGGTTGATCACTTGAAGAGGTTCAAATTAGTCATCACCAGCCGGCCAGAGGACCGTATCAGTCAAACCTTCCCCAAATCCATCAGCATTCATATCGCTATTCCCTCTGGCAGGGACGTCAAGTTGGGAGATAGTGCTTTTGAGGACATCTGTCAATTCCTTAAGTCATGCCTCGAGAATATGGGGATGAAAAATGAATTGATTAAAAAGGCTCTTGATTACCTGGTTCCTCGTGCTGGTGGGATATTTATCTGGGCAACGACGGCTGCCAATTTTCTTGAATTCGATCCTGAAAGCCGGTTTGAGATGCTTGAAAAGGGTGATGGGAAGGGTTTGAAAGGCTTGTATCCCTTGTACTCCACTATTATCAAAGCCTCGTTCGGACATGATCTCGAAGAGGAAGAGATCGGAGCAGTGGCCTCGGTCGTAGGTGCCATGATTTTCGCCAAGAAGACGCTTGATGATGATATGCTTATCACGCTTTCCCAAGTCAAGATTCCAGACTCAGATGTGAACAGGCTAGGGCTTATCCGCAAGGGTCTTGCGTCCGTCATCGACTCTGGCTCTATCCTTCATTTTCATCACCGCTCGTTCGAGGATTTTCTTTTATCAGAATTCTTTCTACAAGAGCTACCTAGATTTTCCGCTGTCCAGGATCGGGGCCATCACGAACGTCAGCTTGCCGTGTTGTGCTTGAAAACCATGGTATCATCCAAGCTCCATTTCAATATGGGCAACTTGGAGTCTTCAGTCACAAAAAACGTTGATATTCCGTCTACTATCAGATCCGTTATCTCTCCTCTCATTTCATATTCATCTTTGTTCTGGATGGACCACGTTATTCACACTCCATCTGACGAGAAGATGATGGAGGCAGTGAGATTTGTGCTGTACGAGAAGCTACTGTTCTGGTTGGAGGTCATGAGCCTGACAGGTAATGTTTATGAGGCATATTTGATTCTGAAAAAGGCATTATCATGGACGGTATGTCTCCAAGTCATTTCTCTGTGATACATCTGATATTGGCCGGCCAGTTTCTCAACCGTGATCATGAGCTGACATTGTTTATCAACGATGCTCTCCGATTTGTTTCTGCATTTTTCATCCCAATCTCTCAGCGAGCCCCACATGTTTACCTCTCAGCACTCCCCTTCGCACCTGAGCAATCTCATGTTGCCAGAAAATTCTGTCCGAGAGTTCCCAACACGCTTGCGATCACTCAAGGGAAACCCAGTCAATGGCCAATGGTGGTATTCACTGCAGAGCACCACAAGTATCATGTGCAGCGTTTGGTCTTCTCACTGGATGAAAGCACCTTTGCTTCCATAACATCCCAAACTATGTATGTCTGCAACTCTGAAACGGGTCATCGCATTTCAGGCCTATTTGAGCTGCCTAATTATGGGATGGTTTATAATGCCTGCTTCAGTCCTGATGGGAAATGTATCCTACTTGAATTTGACTCTCGTGCAGTAGTCTGTGACATTGAGATGGGTGAGGAGCAATTTCAAATCAAGGGCTCTCGCTTCGCCTTCATTCATCGGGATGGAAGAATTGTGTCGGCCTGTGGGGTAGATGGAGACTGGGACGATTCTCAAGATGAAAGTGGATTCCGGATTCTGGTCCAGCTTTGGGATGGTGGCAATGGTACACTAATATCCGACAGGTTGTTGGAGGTGAATGATGTCGCTGGCACTCGATTTTCCCCTGATGGACATTTTCTGGCCATAGAAAGGAGGTCTGAGGATGTCATTGAATTATGGAATTTGGAAGATGGCAGGGATCCTCGACGATTCACATATCCTCCTGGAAAATTGTCATTGCTCTGCTTCTCTCCAACCAGCGACACTTTGATGGCCGCATCTAGCAAAAAATCTTGTCATATATACCTTTGGAGATTGGACACACAAGAGATGGCATCCTTCAGCCATGATTTCACTTTTATGCCACATGTTATTCATTCATCCCTCACCAACTACCTGTATATCAGACAAGAATACACGGTGGAGATATGGGATGTGTCTACGACCGGCTCAAAGATGATCTGGGAGAAGCCTCAAGCTACTTCATATGTAACGAGTATCTGTCCATCACGCGATGGCCACAGGCTTTTGGTTGGATATTACGATGGAAGTGTGAGGATGTGGGACGTGGACCTAGAGGATTCGACGGGAAATTGGGTTGACACTATAGACACTCAAGATGATACTGATACGCGACAAGTCATTACAATCTCGCCCTCTGGAAAGGTGGTGGCTACAGAATCGCAACAATCTCACAACGTCACATTGCTGGATACAAACACTGGGGCAGTCA
>Ga0153998_1000300_pt1 | contig 10418 bp, 6 predicted proteins | sample TSNC082MetaG_FD_104725 | JGI IMG/M metagenome (GOLD analysis project Ga0153998, IMG submission 104725) | Attine ant fungus gardens microbial communities from North Carolina, USA - TSNC082 MetaG | ecosystem: Host-associated > Fungi > Mycelium > Unclassified | place: USA: North Carolina, Lumber...
CAAAAGAGATGTTTACTGTGACAAGTAGAAAAAGCAGTGACAGCTCTCAATTGCGTGCTAAAGGGTTTGTAGGGAGAAGTAGAAAGTGAGAGTATCAGAAAGAAATTAAAAAATGAATATGCAGCTTATTTGGAATCTAAATATAGAAGGAATGATGGAAGCTCAATCTAGATCCTATCTGCATGGTGTTCCTAAGGTGTCCACCTTTACATACCATAACAAGCTCACTAGTAGAATAGTCAGTAAACCACTCATGGGCCTTACCACACTCAATCAAGCCCTTATCCATACCCCCACACCAAACCTTATGGGTGTGATACGATCTGAGTCAATGATTAGCCAGGCTTTTCAGGCCTGCTACTCCATAGAAGATTGTCTGAGCGACTACTGCGTCTTGTCTCATGAAAGAGTAGGGTATATAGTAGAACACATTCACCAACTCAACCTCTTACCAAGATTACCCCTTACACACTCAAGAGAATCGCATTTACAACCTCAAGAGCTTCTGAGATGAAGGCAAGGGCCAAGAAGGCTCTTTCCATCAATCTCCACTCTGAGAAATATATTATAATCTTACAAATGTTAGAGACTCAATTAAAAAGAAATAGAAAAGAAAACTCTCCATTCTACTACTCTCCCTTGTGTCTCTCCTCTATGACACTACCATGTAGCTATGACAGCCATCACCTTCCTGTCCTCCATACCTCCCGAACATGGCCATGTGACCCTGCTTTATCTCTATACTTTACTCCTGCCCATCATTCCCCAAACCCTGAACTAGCTTCCTTCTACTCCGAATATGGTCTAGAAACACATGACAGTATATCCAAGCATCAGCGATACAATCGTCATCTTGCAGCACATCTATTTCTTCACTGAGTCCAGCAGTGATGGGATCACTAGTCACTGATAGACTTTTGATCTACTATCTTGATGTTATATTAGTCTAAGTCTGCTCTAGATTAAAATTATCTCGCATTCTAAAGATATCTCTAAGCCTCTGATTTCTAGAGTTTCAACATTGATAGTCTGTATCTGAGAAACCTGATGCTAGCTCATCAGTCTTGTCTCCCGAGGTATATGCTATTCTAGCATGTGACAGCTCAGTCACTACCTAAGAGAAGTACCCAATTTTGGGTCTAGATTATGTCTGGGGCTTGTAGAAAGTCTCTAGAGTGGGTTCCAATAGTGAAACCCAGGGTTATAACTTTTATCCCATGCTACTTTTCTGCAGAAAATTCTCTAACGGTATAACAACAGCCTATTATCCTCAAACAGACAGGCAAACAGAAAGGATAAACCAGGAGTTAGAACAATACCTGAGGGTCTTCATTGACCATAGACAAGAGCAGTGGTTAGATTGGCTAGGAACAGTAGAATTTGCATATAACAATAAAATTCATGCAGCAACAAAAGTATCGCTATTCAAAGCAAACTGTGGTCAGGATCCAAGGATGGGATTTGAGGGGAGAAGAAAGGGGAAATATGAAGTGGCAGGAAAATTTGTAGAAAAGATGAAAAAAGTCCAAGAGGAAGCGAAAGCAGCACTAGAAAAAGCGCAGGAGAAAATAAAGAAGTTTGCAAATAGAAAGCATGGGAAGGGAGAGGAATACAGAGTAGGGGACTTAGTACTACTAAGTACAAAGAATTTAAAATGGCAGATGAAAGGGAAAAGATCAGAGAAATTGACAGAACATTTCGTGGGTCCCTACAAAGTCAAGGGAATTGTCTCTAGTAATGTGATAGAGTTAGAACTACCTAAATCTATTAAAATACACCCTGTAGTCAATGTAAGTAGAGGTAGAGGGGCAGAAGAAAATACTACCAAAACTGGTCATTATTGAGGGAGAAGAGGAATTCAAAGTAAAGAAAATCTTAAACAAAAGAATAGTATGAGGAAAAGAAAAACTCTTAGTAAGATAAAGGGGCTATATGGCTAAAGAAGATACTTGGGAGAGTAGAGAAAACCTAGAGAATGCAAAAGAGTTAGTAGAAGAGTTCGAGAGGGAGTATAGGAAAGAGGCTGAAGAACTAAGGTGACAGGAGTAGAAGGAAGAAGAAAAGGAATTCAGTCAAGAACTACCAAGGGAGTTTACAACAAAATTACTATATGGTTGGGGGAAAAAGAAATATGAGAGAAAAAGGGAAAAGAGGTAGGATGAAAATTGGAAACGATGGAAAAATTCCTCAGGACAAGGAAACTTGAAAGGGGGACCATGTTATGAGAGCCCCAAAAAGAAACTAACTTCCTGCACATTTAACATCTAATCTATAACCTCAAGTCATACAATGGGATTGAGATATAAATAGCATGGGAGATTAGATAATCAGATCATGTGACTGGGTCAGGTGATCATAGAACATTCTGGAAGGACATATGATCATGGACTAGTAGTTGTATAGCTACTGTAGAATAGTATAAGTAGTAGCCCAATCCAACAAAGAACTCCATTGAGTTCTTCCTGAACATCCACCTAGGGTGATCACTAAGAGCTATCACAGCCCATCGATAACATCTTTGTTATATTGAGTATATTACTTATATAATTTCTACTTGGTCTGTGTACTATTATCTCATAGTTACATGTTTTTCTAGAATATTCTACAATCATATAGCTTAGTCACATGATATAGTTTACTTAAGTTTCCTATGCTATTTATAGTTTGATTCTGTTATATGTCTTAAAATTGTAAATCAAATATTCAGATGCACAGAAAGTTATTTCCTTTCTAGGCTCCTCATAACAGATGCTAACAATGGCACAGAGAATGTCAGGGCAATGCTCAATAATTGTAGTGTACTGGCAGACTAAGTTAACAAACTCCATTATGCAACAGCTGAGACTGCAGAAAAAAGTAGAGAAAGGAATGTCTACTCACAACAGAATCTCAATGATCACTTTTATAGAGAGCCTATTGAGCTAACTGAAGCAAAACCAGTGGAGATAGGCATACAAAAGTATTGACCATTGTCAAGTGAACAGTGTTTTTTGAGTTGTGCATTGTCTGGGAATAAGGCTGCATTCTACATAGATGTTGTGCAAAATCAAATGAGAAAAGATATGTTGAGACCAAGGCAAAAAACTCTAGCTTATTATGGCATATGATGTGAATCAAATTTTTGTTCTGTCATAGTATGATGGTCACATTTATGCAGACTGTTTTGCATGGCCTATTGACTATTATGGCAAAGTTAATTCCAAAGACACTAGCATGCATGCTCAACAATCATTAAATTTGCTGAGGATCAAAAACTTGAGAATAATTTTAGTATCTTGCTTCCACCATGCTTATGATTATAGGAAAAGGATAGAGAGCATTAGAAAGCAACAGAGTGCATTTAGATATAGTCAAGACATCTTTAACTCAAGACAACAGTGTTTTTTTGCCATGTACTAAAAGGGTACAAAAAGGGAATTGCATATTGGAACTAACAACAAGATGTGGTACCAGCTCCCAATTGCATACTAAAGGTTTGAGAGAATGAAGCAGAAATAAAGGTTAATAAATAAGGGGTATCAGAAATTATATGCAGCTCTTAATGAAATAATTGATGTTAATAATAAATGTAAGACTGCTCTAGATTATTGTTGCATATCCTTTCTAAGATGTCAATCTTTAAACACTGTGACAAAAGCTTCGCTGGAAAATACAGTTAGTTGATTGCTCATGAACCCTCTATACTCAGTTGCCCCCTTGTCTGCCCTCCTCAACTCCAAACCTTATGGGTGTGATGCAATCCAAGTGTACACCTAGCCAAGCTTTCCTAGCCCACTGTTTTTTCCAAAGCCTATTTCTTTTTCTTTTTCTTTTTATTATTTTCTAAAGATTGGACATATGGGAGAGCTAGATAAAAAGGAGCATGCAGGACTTTACAAATAACAGTAAATATGAATATGTGTATAAGTAGTGTACAGGAATCAAACAAGGACTCTATTGAGTTCTCCTTGTCAACTCAGATAAGGAGGGTATCTTAGGCTAAGTTATTACACTAACAAAATCAATTTAATCATTTAATACAATACTGAAGAACTGCAGGATTGGGATGAATTAACTGTGAAACTCAGTTGAAAGTACACCCAAACTCATGAAAGGTGAATTTTGTTGGCTCTTATGCATTTTCTATAATACTGAAAAGAAGAATTGGCATAGTAGGATTATGATGGGATAGTACTTGTTGTGCCATTGCATTCTGAATGAATATTGGAAAGCCTGCTCTTGAGTTTTGATAGTCTGACAATTTTATAAGATTTTTTGAGTCCCAGGGTAGGGCTCAGAAGGGGTTATAATACAAGTTTTATTTTTACATAGATGACAAATGAGCGATTCATCAGGCATCATAACTATTATAAATTGCAGTATATTACATTATATCTAGACCCTATAATGTGGGGGTAGCCTTTGGGCTACCTACAGAATGCTGATACTTCTTTAGTTTGATTATATTCCTTTGTTTCTCTTATTTTCTCACTATTTTCACTTTTTTTTCTATCATTTAATTATTTAATTATTAAAAACACTCTAGCTATTACATAAGTTAGAGCACACAAGAATGTGACATGACAAAAAAAAAAAGATCTTTTTTACCCTCAACTATTATATTCTAAGACCACTCTCTCCTCTGAACTTGCTAACCTTCCCATAATAACCAGGCTAGTACTACATTATATCTAGACCCTGAGGCCAGACATAGACCATTTGGATCTAATTGCACACCAAAGAAGTCTGGATGTACCTCCTCTACTTGACATGTATCTTTTGCAATCATATAGAGTTTGATCTTCTCAATCTAGGGTAGGACATATCTGCTGAAACAAACATACCATGGTGAGAGCACCTGGTTATATAAATAAAACTAAATGTAGTACTTGCCATGAGCTCCTATTATGTTTTAGAACAATAAGAAAATGATTTAATATGATGTAAGTAGATACACAGCAACGTCGACAGGATCACTGCTGAAATCATATATGGAACATGCCTGTACTAAGGTCTATAAAGCCTTATCTCTTGAATGATGTGGCTCTACTATTCTTTGTTTCTCCCATTACCTCCCTGATATAATTTTCTTATTGACTTTGTTACTGCTTTTCAATGAGCAATAGTGGCCAAGTGTTGTCATCTATGTATGTCTCATGATGATTAGCTATTGTCCTTAATATAAGCCTGCTCTTGCTCTGATATTTGTTACTCATGTTGTTTGCAGCCTATAAGATCTCAATTCAGGCTTGAGTAGTGTATGTGCTGTGGCATAATAGTAGAATATGATTTGTTTCCTAGCCATATAGCCTGATAGCCTCGAACAGTAATGCTACCATTATCATAGCTATGTATCATCAACAACTCAGTTGGTGTGTTCCTATTCAGTGGCATCAAATCAATTCAGAAGTGGGTAGTACCTTTTTCTTTGAGTAGTTTGTTTACTATTGGTCAGGGCTCTGTTTTCTCTTTGTTCTCTGTCTCTGTCTCTGTCTCTTTTCTATCATCTTTGCTTTTTTTCTCTCTTTTTCTCTCATTCTTTCTATGTAAAATTTCTGCTTTTAGGCATTCCATTCTCATTTCTGAATTGTGTCTCCATCTTTCCTCTCCAAACTACTAGCCTTGAGGTATCTTTGCCTAACCTGCAGGGGACTATTATCTTCTAAGTACCCTACATGGCTACTAGACCCTGGTGTAGCCTGGTACATCTGGAATAGTTCAGGGCAGCAGATGTGAGATTGCACACTGTCCCAAAATATAGGATCTGCTAGTAGTCTCAACCATTTTACCAAGTTCATGAAAGGATTAGAAGTTGGTCAGTAGTAATATGACAATAATTGAGAGTGGTTTGTAGTTTTTTTTTTGTTTACTTTCATATTGTTCTCCTATACATCATAAACCTCATCATGCTATTGCTGTCGTTGGTTACAAAATGTGCCATGACTCTCCAACTTGATCATCTTTGAACTGATAAGAATGCAAGTTGCAAGGACAGTAGACAAAGGATAGCTGGTATCTTGAAATTGATACAAAATCCCATAACTAGATCTTCTCTACTTGATTGACCTATACTATATATCCTCTTAGAAAGTGGCAGATCCACACAAATTACCCTTTTAATTCTTTCTCCTAACCATCCTTCAACCTCCACCCTGAAATTACAATCATATATCTCAAGATACTTGAATCAACTATTTTCTTCTAATTGTTAATGATTTTACCCTGTCCAATACCAAATCCAGAGTCTATCTTCCTAGATTCAATGACTATCACCAATTTTACAAACATAATATGAATGAGTGAGAAGGGGAGAGATAATTGGGATCTAATGGAATATTATATCCTACCCCAATCATCCTGGCTAGCCAAGATGTGAATTGAGAAGGCAAAAGATTGAGACCAAGTCAATATGATGTCCTCTATACTTGGATTGATAAAAAAACTTAGCTTTTGCAATTTTGGGGCCAGTAGATGACTTCTATAGAGGGCCTATCAAGCTGACTAGTGGAAAAACTAGTGGAGATGGGCATGTAAATGTGTTGACTATTAGTAAGTCACACATCGTCCAGGGTTTTGCCAGGATAAGGCTATGTCCTATGTAGATGTTGTACAAAATCAAATGAGAAAAGATGTTTTAAGATCAAATGGAGATGAGAAGCTCTAGCTTATTATGGCATATAACTTATATAGTTGAAACTTCTCTCACAATGTGATAGTCACATTTATACAGATAGTTTAATTACAAAGACATTGGTATGCATGCTTAGCAGTTGATTAACAACCTGAGAGTAATCTTAGTGTCTTGTTTCCATCACATTTAGAATTGCAGGGAAATAATGGAGAGTATATTTTATTGTAGATGGAGATTGACCAAAGCTATTAGACAAAGGTCTCAATTCCTGTAAACACTGAACTGAGGTTTCCAAGTTCTACTTTATGGCACAACTATGTGCTTACTAAGTGTCAATTAGATAATCAATAAACATGAGGGCTTAGAGATGCATAAAGGAAAATGAAACTACTTTACTTTATAACAGTATCAACTACAAGTACAATTCCATCGTAAGATTATAGCTAAAGATCCAATTGAAATAACTGATCTGCCAGGATCCTGTATTGGACCTGCCAAGTCTCTTGAGGCCACTTCAAAGACATGCCCACAAAATGTTATGGAAGAAAACAAAGATACATAGACAAAGAAGTAGAAGGCTATAGAGAGAGCCCAATTTGCTACAGTTTGCTAGTCCCTCTTCCTTACAGAATAGAACAATGGAATGACTGGCCCATTGTTATCCCAGATATAGGAAGTGTATCATCTAGCTTTCTCGTTATGTACTCTATTACTTATTTTGTTCCTAGGTCAATTTTACAGTTGTATCTTTGATTTTTATCTTTGCTTGTCTTATAGGTTGCTTCTTTCTCTCAGCACTTCTACTGTTGACCACCAAGTTATAGGGTTTCAGCTCTTTCCAATGTACATCTGATGCATCAGTTTGGATTTGGAAAGGTAGAATAGATACTTATCTAAAGAGATTTGAGTATTAACATTGATTATGTGGTAGACTATTATTTTAGGTATGCTGACCATAGCAATATCTGATTATCTTTTTGACATAGGAATACATAGGATCTATCCTTCAAATTATTGCATATGCACTCCAATTTTCTTCCCTTCCATTCTTTATCTTTGTAATGGAATTCACTATTAACGGATTTGGTATTGTGCTATAAGTTGATTTTTTCTTTTTCTCTTATTCTAATTTCATACCATGCAGGGTACTCAAGCTAATGGTCTAGCTGCAAGTTTCAAGCTGAGGCAAAGATAGGCATTCTGTATGCTGTCTGGTAAAATCCCTTCTTGGTTCATCTAGCGTCAATCAGATCATTTATTGCACTAGGTCTTGGTGCTTTCATCTTACCTCTTGTTACTACTCAGTTCACCCCACTCTGACATCGGTTATTTCATTATATTGTCTTGCTCAGAATTGCCACTTGCAATGCTCTTGTCCTTTGCCTTATCTTTGAAGCCAAAACTTTTCAAGATGGGTTAATCTATCTTTTTCCATTGACTTTTGTGAGTTACTCTCTTGTTCAAGAGTGGTTATATCTTACCAGTCAAGAAACAGCAGAAAGGGAAAAGGCAAGAGGAAGGCAAGCATAGTTTGTTTAATAAGGTCCTTTATATCAAAGTTGTCCATTTGTTGGTATGGAAATGACCATTGGTGGTATGTTCCTTTACCATTTCTCATCTTAGAGGCTGATTTGTAGGATTAATGTTGGATTTATGCTCAACATTCATAGTGGGGTCTTTCTACAGATTACATCTCATTAAGTTTCTTGGAGTGTGTGTCTTATTTATTGGGTAGCAAATAGCACTCATATGTGAACATACACAGGTCCTATAGTTGGGCATATCTTGTTACTCTGGATCAATAGAAAAGCAAGTTGTTGTGATTATCAGGCCATTCCCTTGAACTTGATTTTATAGGTCAGTGAACATTGGATCTTGTTCATTTATAGCCCTTTCTCACCATAGGGTAAGGTCACAATTCTAGTATTGGCTATTGTTGTCTTGACTGATGCCCTTGTAGACTCAAACTCATAGTCTAGCTCATACCATTTCTCATAGGAGAATCTGTTGCTGTCTCTATCATCAGAGTAGTTCTTGGACCTATGTATCCCATTGTGATAAACCAAGTTAAATGTGTTCTCTCTCAATAGCTTCTTATAGGCTCTATTAGTTGAACTTCTGGGTTTGGAAAGGCAGGAAGTGCTGCCATTTTGTTCATTACAAATATCATTTTATAACATAGAATCTTAGGTTCAGAACCTGTGTATGTGGACTTTGAACTCCAGATTCACTAGACATATACTTACCATATATGTAGAGCTTGATCAAAATGATAGCATACATGATAGTTCTATGGTTCTTAGCATAAAAAAATTGAGGTAACTAAGCTTAGAAGGCAATGACCTAGTTATATGCACTATCTCACGTGATAGCTCAGGATTGCTGCAAGTTGGCAGAATGCCACAGTTCCAAATGCACACATTATTTCAAGATCAACAATACATCTAGTATCTGATGGCTTGACCATCATTGTGCCTCACTTTTCTTCTACTATATATTTATTATAGAATCATGAGATTGTTCATTAGGTCCATTTTGACAATTAAGTGTATCTTCACTAGCATTCCTCATCTTAGCACTTATCTGATAACAAACTCCTTGCATATTGGTCTTTCTATGACTCCCATGTCTAGGTATACTATACACAAACTCACTGATTTGTTTCTAAGTTTTCAATATACAGGGTAGATAAAATTACTGTGTTACCTGTTCTGATTGACTATTCTCTTGGCATCAGACTCATTTCTCTCAAGTTCAAACATGAAAATGCATTGCATCTCTTTGATGCCTATACTAGCCATCTGCATACTTTGGGTTTAGCAGCTGTATACATAGCATTCATATGAGATGGAACAATATTAGTATGCTATTCCTCCAACTTTGGTTTGGGAATAGTAGATCTTGCAGTTGATCACTAGCATTTGGCTGATAGATATGAACATATGCTACAAGGCATGAGGGATAGATGGGTCAGTATGACAAGTTGCTGTTTTGGGTTCTATTTGAGAATAGGGAAGTTCTATACATACCACTACTCAGAGTAATGATTGAGACTCCCCAAATGTGGACTTGTCTCACTCAAGATTTGGCAGAAAGTAGACAGAATGCAAAGGGTGGTTGAGAAATCTCAAAGAAAAGATGAAAAAGGCAAGAAGCCTACTAGAGTAAGAAAACAAGGTGCATTCTGTCCTTAGCCAAAGTATCTAAAGATAATACATGAATAGGAGAGTAGAATGAGCTTGTTGCTCTACTCAGGTCTTCAATCTCTTGGTCTCTTAAGATATATTTCTACTTCTGGGGGTCTAAAGATACCCACTATGATTCTTGTATCAAAGGGGATATAATTTAGAAGTGGGAATAGACAAGCCATATACTTGTGTGTAGGCATCATGAGCTCTGGTATTCAAGAGATAAATTGAAAGAGCACTATTACAAGCATGAGTGATTCCCACTATTAAAACGAGGCAATGTGATAAATGAAGGAAGAGTTACCTATATTAAGTGCAAGCAGTCAATACAAATATGCATATCATAGACATTCAAATCAGATTGTAGGTATCTTGAACACAGTTACAAAACCATAGTTTGCATGGTAGACTCTTAGATAATAGTTTTTTAACTATTAAACACCAGATTTTGATCTCCAAGTATAAATCTACTGTAATGTATGTTCATCAGATGGATACTGTCACAAACTTCATTCGGTCATATCTCCACCAAATCTTCGACGATTCCCACGGTCTCAAAGCCAGCTTAAAGCCCTTAAGAAGACCTTTCGATCGATGCCAGTCACGTCTCGAGGCGATCA
>Ga0153998_1000302_pt1 | contig 10400 bp, 5 predicted proteins | sample TSNC082MetaG_FD_104725 | JGI IMG/M metagenome (GOLD analysis project Ga0153998, IMG submission 104725) | Attine ant fungus gardens microbial communities from North Carolina, USA - TSNC082 MetaG | ecosystem: Host-associated > Fungi > Mycelium > Unclassified | place: USA: North Carolina, Lumber...
AAAAGATGTTGTTAAGTCTGAGGTCTAATCCTCAGACTATGAGTCCTTATATACATAATTATGATGGTCTGTGCACTAGGACAGATTATCACATGCTACTACCTATTGTTCTACATATGGTAGCACCTTTGTACTTAAAATAGTGATAACTTAACCATATGGAGGCTGTCCTTTGTTCTAAAAAAAGGGCAAATGACTATCTATGGGTAATTAATGAAGCCCATGTGCAAACATTGAGGCCTTTATATCTCTACTAATATTAATTGCCTTGAGGTTGTTTTAGGCTTATTCTAAGCGTTATAAAAAAGGCTTCTACTGAGATTAGCAATTTAATAAATGGTAACATAGTGGTTACCAGTTGATCTGCTTAATATCTCGGCCAATATTAATTGCCTTGAGATGTAACTAGCATTAATCGAAAGGTTTTTTTGAGGGCTTTCTGTAGCTCTTAATACTGTGAGAATCATCAAAGAATTGATAGAGATATGACCAAATGAAGTTTGTGACAGGCAAGAGGGTCTAAACCCACAAAACTAAGAACAAGGGTTCTTTTTTGAAAGACAACTGAAAAATATATAGTATAAACTTTTGTCAAATACAGAAAAGATAGGGAACAGAGGAAAGGAGTTATAAATAGAATTACACTCTAGAACAGATGTATTGTACTACTTCGGAGAATAGATAGTATTTAGTAATGATAGAGAACCCAAAAAGCAGGCTCTAGTAGACAGAATAAAGATATTAGAGCAGAATATGACTTTGATGAACAACCTTGGCTTCAACTTATGTGTTGCGCCCTGGTCTTTAGTTGTGAAATCGGTTGTTTATTTTGGAATAGAAGGAAGTCATCAGAACAAAGGTCCTAGAGATATAGAATAGAGACTGAAGTGAATAGGGATAGAATTAGAACCAAATAACGTTAATTTACAAACTGAGGAAATACACTATAACTACTTAGTACTTATAGGAAATCTAGAATAGGAGAAGAGTAGTTTACTATGCTATTTTACTATTTATAATTTTAGGAGAATTATTAGGGAAAATAAAATTACATAATTGTTAGATTTCTGGAATATAACAGTACTCTTTCTCTAAGGCTAAGCCCTTAAAGCTTCTATGCATAAGCAATTCAAATATCACCTGATTCCAATATTAAAAATCTTATTTTTACACACTCTTAACCTAAAACTTTACTACCATGTCCTTTGTTCCCACTTCAAGTACCACTCTTTCTGATTCCAATAATAAGCAGTATGAGGCTGAACTAGCTAGAAGATGTACTGAGATGGAGGCCTTACTTTGCCAGCAAGAAGAAAAGAAATAGCTTAAGTGTCAAGCTCAAAGAGAGGCAAAAATTATGAAATGAAAAAGATTGGAAGAAGAGACACGAAGAAAAGAGAATGAGGAAAAGATATGGAGAAAAGAGGAGAAATACCAGAGAAATTTGGCTTATTATCTTGAGATAGACCATATTGCTGCCGTTAAACAGCAATATTGCAGAAATTGGTCCAAGATGTTTCTGCTTTTCTCAAATCCTCCTTCTAATAAGGAAATGAACCTCATTAATCTCCCACCTTTGACTAAGAGGCAATGTGTTCAATATCTGCCCCAAGAAACTCTAGAGGCTTACCAACAACGTGAGGAGTTGGCAAAAGAAATGAAAGTAACAGTTATTGGTAGAGAAAGTCCTTGCGAGAGGTACATAGACTTCAGAATCTTGTATATACCCCAAAATTTGCCATAGGTTCTTTTTTTTTTTTACTTAATTTCTGTTACTTTGTTAAGTTTTGTAGTTATGTAATGTCATATACTTTCTGTGCCAAGGCTAAGGCTGTCTATAAGCCTTTTAATATTAACAAGATACATACAAAGGCCAAGGCAAAAGCAGTTCAAAGGTCCAAAGTAAGGAAGACAAAGTAACAAACAGATACAAAGTAGAAGACGGAGGTTTTGAGGAAGTTAAAGAACTTAAGTGAGTTGTAGGATTTAAGGAAGGATATCTGGAGGATTGTGGTATTATTAGAGAAGTTGGCTAGCATAGAGGGCTAAGATTCCAATGAGGAACAAATTTCATGGCTGGAGTCTGAGGAAGAGGATACAGAGGTACAGGAAAGTACTCAGAAGAGAAAACAGAGGAAGTAGAGGTCAAACAGAGTAGAGGAGAAGGGAGAAGTTGAGGGATAGGAAGAAGAGAATAAAATAAAAGGTATGGAAGAAGGAAGTAGTGGTTTTTCTCTAGTCATGTACTCTATCAGCACTGGAATTTTTTAGTTTTTTCTTTTTTATTTTGATAAATATTATTTTTTGTTTTTCTGTGGATAGAAAGTAGATGTGAGTGATAGTAAATGATGAAGCAAAAATACAAGTATTGGACAACTACTGTCAGTAAGCTAACTCCTGAGCTGGAATAAAGCCAACTGCTCTTTATCAGTATTTGACAAAGAGAACTTGATAGAGTTTCTGTTGGATTTACTACACTATATATACAATTACTATGTGGCTATGCTCCTTATCTCCCATGGTCTTTATATTACTTGTCAACTGACTCCTTTGTCACATACTATGACTGTGATGTGACCATTCTGTGACTGCTGTCACATGATATCTTCCCACACTCCACCTTAGTAAATAAAAAAAAAAAGGAAAAGAAATATTAAATAATGACTTAGCTATTTTACCAAGTCATAACAACTGTAAGAAAGGACTGCAAAGGAATACAAGTACATGAGTTTTGCAATGGAGACTGTTTCTGAATACAAGTGCACAAGTTTTGCAATGGAGCAATGAAGACTATTTCTGAATACAAGTATCAGATTGCAATGGAAACTATGGAGCAGAATACAAGTAAATAAGTTAGTGCAAAGGAAACTGCATTCCAAAATGTGTATAAATACTCAAATTTTTTTTTTTTGAAACTGGAGTGAGTACAGAGAAACAAAAGCAAGAAATGGAATGAAGGGTATCATTAGAATCGTAATGGTCCTAGTTTAGAGAGATATTTGAGATGAAAATCACTTAGTAATTTCTTTGTATATTCTAGTTTTGTTGTTGGTAACCATTCAGAGTTGTTGTCAGTATCTTTGTATCCCAGTCATATAACCTTGTATAGCAACTTGCATGCCCTCCAATGGTCAATATTAAAGTTGACTATTTTGGAGATTTTGTATTCTGGTTCTCTGTCAATGATTACAAGTACTGGCAAAGGCTTAAAACGCTGCAGAAAGGTATTAGATATGGCTGGTTCAAGCATAGAGACATAGAACACAGAGTGCATGGCTTTCATGGTGTTCAGAAGATAAAGTGTAAAGAATTGCAGACTAGGCTAAGCAATTATTTCATATGGTCCAAGGTACTTTTTGGAGAGTTTTTTCAATAGGTGAGTCGTTTGAAAGTACTATACTCTAACAAATACTGATTGTCTAACTTGGAAGTCTAGTGGTTGGCATCAACAAGAGTTAGCAGAGAGTTGATATTGTTGTTAGGCTTTGGTGATTTCCTCTTTAAGCATGTCTTGTAGTTTGTCAAGATTAATTATAAAGTTACAGGCACGAGAGAAAGCTATATCTTGTTCTGGGTATATACTGAGATTAGGATGGTATCCTTTGTTGACAAAGAATGGGAAGACACCAGTGGTAGCACTAGGAGCATTGTTGTAAGAAAACTCAGCCAGGGGTAACAGTTTAGACCAGTTGTTCTGTTGGTAGTTACAGTATATACAGAGGTACTGTTCTAATGTCTGGTTGGTCTGTTCCACTTGACTATTTGCCTCTGAATGATAGCCACTAGTAAAGTAAAGTCTTATATCTAGGGCAGTACCTAGAAAGCAGAAGAAGTGAGAGACAAACTTAGAGTTACTGTCATAGTTTTAACCATGATCCTGAACTTAGCAGAATATTACCTAAGATTAGTCAGCATACCTGAAGTATGCATTGATTTAGTCAGTACATCTTAGCTTTGTTCTTTCATAGGCAAAACTTCAATCAACTTCTTCTTCTTCTCCCTGACCTTCTATGACCCTAGCCTAGACCTTAATTCCTTTAACTTGAAGCTGAGGATTGGTATAGAGGCTGGTTCAACCCTTAAGGTTGTAACTAAATCCTCAATTACTCTCCTTTTCTTGTGAAGTTTTTTGGTTCTTAACAACCACAGTTGAACATAATATAAGATAAAACTCTGTGTTTTGAAAAAACATAGACAACAAAAAGGCGTACTAATTTAGCTGAACTGATGGTGTTATGAGTGGAAATGAATATGGCTTGTTTCAATAGATGATCTACTATAACTAGAATAGTATCAAAACTAGAGGAGAAAGAGTATTTCTCGATGAAATCCATAGAAATTAAATTCCATAGGCATTCCGGGATAGGGAGTTGTTAGAGGGATCCATATAGTCTGTGATGCTGTAGTTTGGATCTCATATAGGTAATATAAGACTTACAGAACTTTTGTATATCGTCGCAGATGTTTGACTAGGTATAGTATCTCTATACGAGTTTCAGTATCTTATTTTGGCCTAGATGTTCTGCTAGAACATGGTTATGATAATACTGGAGAACTCAGAGGCATAAGTTGGCATTATCTGGAACATATATCCTGTTGTCAAGTCTGAGAAAACCTATGTCATCTTTTGACTAACGTTCTTCCAAATGAAGTAAATGTTCAGAGATAGAAGAGTTGGAGGGAAGTGCTACTAGGATATCAAAGTGGAGTTGGTTTTGGTCTAATATCATGGCTGTGCGAAGTATCAGAGTAGTGAGAATGGTTGTTTGGAGAAATACTGCAATTTGTTTATGAGTAAAGACTAAGTGGAAATTATAAGGGTTCACTAAAGCATAGCCATTATCTCTCTCTTTTGGGTAGATGTCCCATTGTCTAGTGAGTATGTCCAGTTTGGTACCAAGACATCTAGGGCAGAATTGAATTATAAGGTTAAATTGGAAGAGATATTCTAGCCATCTTGCTTGTTGGTATGTTAGAATCTTGGTTGTTGAGAAATATTCCAAGTTCTTGTGATCTATCACATGTTATGACCTTAAAGAGTAACTTAGATTGCAACACTTAAATAAAGACTTGAGGGTGAATTAAGAGTAGAGGAAGGAAGAGAATGATACAATTAGTAAAGCATAAGGAATACAGAAGAGTATCTACTGTATATATACCTATGTACCATGAGGTAGAAATGAGGAGTACATATGGTAGACATGAGGTCTACTGAGTAAAGAACATGCTCCACCAGTAAGGTACTGACTGAGCTATTAGATATATGAAGTGATATGAAACAAAAGAAGCAGTCCATGTATAGAACACCTGGAGTTAATAAGGTCAATCATTACATTACAATGTCAATTGGCAAAGTGGATCCCTCCAAATAGTATCGCCAAATTTTAAAGGCCTCAAATATTGCAAGTAATTCTTTGTCATGGATATCATAGTTGAGCTCTAGAGTGAAGAATATCTAAGAGTGGAAGGCTACAGGGTAGATTTCATTATCTTTAGTCATAATAGAGAGAACAGCAGCAAGATCATAGTCTGAGGCATTAATTTCCATGACAAGTTGTAGATCTAGAACCCAATACGTAAGGATAGGAGTGGAGGTAAAGACTTGCTTCAGGATATTAAATGCTACTTTACATTTGTCATCAAAATTCCATGGAGTGTCCTTTCTAGTAAGACAAGTGAGCAAAATGACTATGTTTGAATAATTGAAAATAAAATGCCTATAGAAGTTGGCAAATCCTAGAAAGGATTAAACATTCTTTATTTTCTTTGGTTTTAGCTACTCCTGAATGGTTTTCACTTTAGTATTGGACATAGTCAAGCCAAATGGTGATAGAACATAGCCTAGATATTCCACAGAATCTGAGTGAATTTTGCATTTTTTTGCCTTTATGTACAATCCTAATTTTTGGAGTCATTTTAATATCTCTTTGACATAGTTCTAGTGTTGTGCGATATCATCAGAGTAGATCAGAATATCATTTAAATAGACTACTACATATACATCAAGGAGGTTGAAGAACACGTCATTCATAAAGTATTGAAAGGCAGCTAGAGCGTTAGTTAGTTTAAATAGCATTATTGACTATTCAAAGGCTCTATAGTAAGTTCAGAAGGTGGTTTTCTATTTGTTCCCTTTGGCAATACAAACCAAATAATACACATGTCAAAGGTCAATTTTGGTGGAAATGCAAGTCTTGCAGGAAAAATCTAGGAGGTCAAAGATAAAGGAAAGTAGATATTAGTCTTTTTTTGTAATTTTGTTGAGTTCACAGAAATCTACACAGAGCTAAAGAGAACCATCTTTCTTCTTTACAAATAGGACTAGCATTCCATAAGGAGACAACATTGAGCAGATAAATCCATTGGTAAGGTTTTTGTCAATAAATTCCTTTAGTGTTTTCTGTTTAAATTAAGACAAGGAGTATATGGTTCCTACTAGAGGATGTGAATCTTTTTCTAGTTTAATTCAGAGGTTATAAGGATGGTAGAGGGCAAGTGTTTCTGCTTTAGACTTGCTAAAAACATTGGCATACTCGTGGTATTCCTCTGGAACAGAGGAGAGATCAATTTTTTCAGAGATAGTAGTAGATTTGGCCTGTACTGTGGGATGGAATTAAAGGAAAAATGTTGTCGAGCCTGAGAAGCATGAGGCCCAGAGTAGGGCTGGTGCATTGATAATTATGATGTGAGATTGCTTGAGGTTAGACAGGAACATCTCAGATGGGGTAAACTATAGAGGGATTTCTGCTGGAGAGAATGAAGTATTTACCAAGGTTTCAATAGAAAGAATAGAAGCCGGACTTTGAAGTAAAGATGGTAGTTGGAAAGATATTGACCTAGAAACCCAGTCAATCAACAGACTATAGCAGGTGAGCCAAGAGTAACCTAAGACCAGAGAATAACAAGAATCAAGTAGAGTGACATAAAAGTCAAAAGTCATGCACTTACTGGAGGGAAATTTTACAGGCAATAATACTACCTCAGAGATAATATTATTTGAGGTTCTATCAAACAGGTGCAGTTCCATAGGCAGAGTAGTAGTAGTAGGCAGAGAATGTCCATAAGCAAAAGCAGAGTCCAAGAAACAGTATGTAGATCTGGAGTCTACTAGCATATGAATAGGTATAGGCTAGATATGTTCTGGAGTATACACCAGAGAAGAAACTAAGGGTATACAAAGGGAATTAGGGTCAAAAAGAGCAGACATATTGAGATACATTAGACTCATAGTTGTACAAATGAGTTCAATATGACCCCCAGTTTGTGTTGAGTCTTGGGGGCCACGCTCTAGTTTTCTGAGAGGTTTTTGGAAGGCGGAGTTTTTTGTTCCTCTAGAGTAGTTAGTCGTGCCCTTATTAGTTGTTTCCTAGGGCATCTATCTATCTTATGGTTCTTCAATCTGCAATACAGGCAAAGATTATTGTTGATATAGTACTTATGCTCATTACCATTTAATTTACTATCTCTGCCTAGTTTGTCAAAGAGATCAACATGTGGAGTAAATGGAAATGGTGACTTAGTGATGGCAGATATTGGTCTAGGGGATTTCAGGGAATTCTATGAGGGTGCAGATTGTGACGGAATTATAAATGACTAGGAATGAGATGGAGTAGAACTTTGTAGAAAGGTAGAATACTAAGTTATTTTATCTTGTTTTCAGTTGTGGCTGTCTGCTGCCTCTCTCTCCATGTTCTAGAGACAATCTCATTCATGATAAAGAGGCTGGTTATTTGGTAGGGGTTTTCCTATTTTCTTTTTAAATAGAAGTTTCCCTAACTACTGTCTAAGTAGCAGTGAAGATAAAAGTTTAAATAAAGATAAGTGATCTCCTAAGGAAAGCACCCTAGTTGACACTGTGTATCAGCATAGTGTCCCTCATGCAAATTTGTGGGGAAATGAATCCAGAAGTTGAAAGTAGAAGAAAGTTGTAAAATTAAAGTTTTGCTAATATACCATAGTAGTGGTAATATTTGAAACTCGAAACTCGATTCTAGACTACTGTCTTGGCCCTATGCCTGAGTCTTGCCTGCCTGGTATTGCCCTAATGCTCTGTTTCAAAGTTGTCCTCATAGTAGCACTCTCTGGCTATATAATTAGACTATCCTTATAGTAGTACTATTGACTATGTGATCAGATATAAGACTTTGAATCCTCCCTGTATAACTCAACTCCCTAGTAATGCTAAACTCTGTCTTAGAGCTCCTATGACGTTGCCCTTGTGGCTAAGTCACTTGTCCTGTAGTCTCTTTGGTTTGACTCAGTCTTGAGTTGAAGTAACTTAATTACTGATCTGATCACTCTAAAAATATATTTCCACTTTTGAAAACCCAAATAGAGGAAAGAGGTGACTAAGATTGCTTGCTCTCTTCCTACTAAGTGGGGGTTTTTATAGGTTTAGAGAAATACAAAAGAAATATACAAAAAAATAGAGAAAATAATAAACCCAGTCATAATCTATTATTACAACAATTGTTCTGGTAGTAATAGGGAATCCCATACCTCCTTGTGTAAGAAAGCTAAACTCCAAGCCAGAATTAAGCCAACTGCTCTTTGTTCAGCGATTGACAAAGAAAACTTGATAGAGTTCTTGTTAGATTTTCTATACTACTTATACAACTACTACATGGTCTGTGCACTACTTTCCCATGCCTATCATGTGACATCATGTGACTGTGACATGACACTTTCCCACACTCCCTTCTATATAGTAAGCCCAAGATAAAAGAAAAAGAAAAGAAAAGAAATATAAATAATGACTTAGCCATTTTACCAAGTTATGATACCTTGTCCTTTCTTGATTATTTCCTATTAGTTTTGCTAGGTCTGTTCTGCCTTTGCCAAGTTACCAGGTTGCCTACCACCAATCCCATGGCAATCTTCCCCTCTCTTTGGCTTATCTTAGTGACTCTTTCCTTTCCTACCTAGGAAGTTTTGGGAGTTGTTTCTACTGCTCTCTAAGGCTCTTTGTTACTCCTTTATTTCTGATCATAGTATATCAGTTTTGATGCACTCCTATTCTTAGCCATCACTGATTGAGTAATATTGCAGCTATTCTTATCTCCTGCCAGACTGCTGGTCCTATTTCTTTGCTAGGCATCTCTCTAAACTTTTCTACATAAGACTTCCTTTTCCTGACTAAGCTGCTTTTCTCAGCTATGATGCTGTTGTCACACTGAACAGCTGTTCAGGCAATAAAAGTGATATTTTTCACTATAATAATGAGAATAACTAGCTCGAGAGACGAGTTTGGCCCTCTAGAGATATTATTAGATGTCCAGTCATGGACTCGAGCATACCACTTGAGTAGCAAAGTAGTGGCTGTGACCACCACTACAGAGACCTCATAAACATTGTCCAGAGAATTTCATAATAGATCTATAACAGAACTCCCCTCTAGAGTGCTCTTGAGAGCAGAAAGGACCTTAGAAAATGTTTTCTATAAGAATGATGTTATATCTTGGTAGCAGTGACTTATTTATAACATTTTGGTTACCATCAGAGCAGGGCTATCATTGCTGATGGCTAATTATAGCAAGAACTAGCAAGACGAGTTCTCTTGGGAACTATATCACAAACCTAACAGAAGGAGACTGAGGCTCAAAGATGTAATGAGGTATAAAGGAGTAGTAGAAGGGCTAGAGAGGTTAGACAGAGAGGTGAGATAGAGTGATAGAAGAAGAGGTGTTTAATGAAGACAACATGCTTGAGAGCAAGACAACTTGAGATCGTCGCCTCTCTCTACAGCCCATCAAAAGGCTTGAGAGCTATCTATTGTTTAGAGAAGAACCCCAGGAGTAGGATTAGAGGAGTGGGGAGTAGTAGCCAAGTGATTGGGAGAGGTACCATCTTATCATTTTGCTCTTACTATCTTTGGAAATTTGGAAGTTTTCTTTGTTTCTTTTTTTTTGTTGTATCATTGCTTTGTAATCCTAATAAAATACTCTAGGGCACAGAAGGGACAATAATACTCTTCCCTCTATTGTCTCTCTCTCTGTTGCTCTAGAGCTGAAAGGCTATTTGAGTAATTTGAGATTTTTCTTTTGTGTCTGTTTTATAAAAACTCTATAAAATTTCCCTCGAAGGGAGACTCAAGCCTCAATGGACCCAGGCATTTGCTTATGCTAGGAGCTAACTACTCGCTACATGTCATTGGAGTTGGCTTCCAGTTGTATAGTCAGCTGAAAAAGAGCTTACACGATGGCACAGGAGTTCTAGATAGTATTGTTATATTGATAGTAAGCTAGGCTACTAGACTAGGTAAGGGCAGTAGTATCATGGTGAAAGGGTGCAAAAGGGAATTGCACACTGGGACAAACAAAACCATGCTGTGCCAGCTCCCAATTGCATGCTAAAGGTCCAAGGGGAGATAATCAAAGATGAAGGTTTGTAAATAATTAGAA
>Ga0153998_1000304_pt1 | contig 10378 bp, 14 predicted proteins | sample TSNC082MetaG_FD_104725 | JGI IMG/M metagenome (GOLD analysis project Ga0153998, IMG submission 104725) | Attine ant fungus gardens microbial communities from North Carolina, USA - TSNC082 MetaG | ecosystem: Host-associated > Fungi > Mycelium > Unclassified | place: USA: North Carolina, Lumber...
AGCTATATCTGGTAGTGTAGTTATTATTGTCCGGATGCACGTGGCCATAGCGACTGGCGCACGGACCGGCTAGTCTAGTATAAGTAGCTAGTGGTGTACGGTAGAATACCTTACCTCAACAATAGTTTGAGCTCCTGGGCTACTCATCGCTCTAACTTAAGACGCCTGCTTTACTATACTGCAGTGTGACTGGGTGCCTCACCGAGTGTGCCCCTTACAGAAACTCTATCGAGTTCTCTTTGTCAAACACTGAACAAAGAGCAGTTGGCTTAATTCTGGCACAGAGTTTGGCTCTCTAATATTAGAACTTGATTCCACTTCTAGAGCACTGTCCACCTCAGACTCTGTTCAATCTTTACTCTCATCTAATCAACTCTCGGCCACTAATCATTGTGATCAGCAGTCATCTCTATATATAGCTGGGCCCTTGGCTTAAGGGGACTTTGCAGTCAGTTAGGGACTGCAGATAGAAGTGTAGCACCAAGCCTGGGTGTTATTACTGAGACCTGACCTCATAATTAGGTGGTATTTAGTAGAGTACTTGTCTTTTTCTTGGTATAAACCTTATGCTGCAATCCATTATAACTAGGTATATACAGAGGAGTGACAGTCATCTCCTAAGAAGCCATCTAGATTAGGGATCCCATCTATTGGGTAATAGTCTAACCATAGTATTAAGACAGTAGTCAGTAAGGAAGTAGGGATCTGGTTAGGTGAAGATCTTGCACCCCAACAGACGTAGAACTAAGTAAGATCAACCATTAACCCCATATTCTATCCAGAAGATATAGCACAATATCTCTGGATCAATACAACTCATTGATGAGCAATTTGCTTAAAGAAAGATGCTCCCTTGTCAAACTCAGGGAAAAACTTAAGAGAAGAAGGGGAAAATTATGTTGGTGTTGCAAAGGGTTCAGGCATCTAGCCCAAAATTGCAGGAATAAGAAGAAAGGAGAAAAAGAAGTAGCAATGTCCCAAAATAAATTCGAAGTTTTAAGTAGTAGAGTAATACAGTGTGGGGTGGAGGAAAGGATAGTAAGAAATATGAGAACAGTAGCTGTGGAATGTTTTAAGTGTAGAGAAAAGGGGCACAAGTGTAGGGAATGCCCATTATAGAGAAAGAAAGAGAAGAAAGTGGAAAGGGTGGTGTACCCTATACAAGAAAAAGTATACTAACAGGAGAAGAGAAAGCCAGTGCACCTTGAAAGAGAAAAAGCACAGGAACGTAATGAGAAGAGGGAGGTAAGGAGGATAGAGGAAGAAAAAGTGGTGCACTCTGCAAGAGGAGAAGCACAGCAAGAAGAATGGAAGAAGAACTTAATAGAAGAGCTGAGAAAGAGAGTAGAGGAGCACTGTGACAAAAGAGTGCCACAAGGAGCAAGGCTATTAGAGTTAGGATGGTGCACAAAGGAAGTAATAGTGACATATGTACAGTGTGAAAGATGTGGAGAGAAGAAATGTCATGTGGAAGAAAACAGGATGCAGGGGATAATTAAGGATAGGCAGAGATAGTGTGAATGCCAAAAAAAGGAGAAGAAGAAAGCGGCATGCCCCATAGAGGGAAAAGTATAGCAAAGCGGCACACAACCAAGAGAGTCGAAAAGCACAGCCAAAGAGGGAAGTACTCAAAAAAAGGTCAGGAGAACCTTCAAAATGCTAAGAGAAGTATAGATGAGTATTGGGGTAGAAAAACTAGATATGCATGAAGGTATAACCATAAAGGCACTCTTGGACAGCAGTGCCACTGGGATGTTTATGGACAAAAAGATGGCGGCTAGACATGGGTTCAAGCTGCAGAAATTAGAAAGACTGATAATGGTCAGAAATATAGATTAGACAAATAACAGTGGAGAGGCCATTATGCACTAGGTAGAGTACAATATGTATTACAAAGACCACGTAGAAAGAATGAGGATAGACATGTGCAACTTAGGAAAGACAGAAGTAATTCTGGGAATGCCATAGTTGGCAGCACATAACCCAGAAATTAACTGGGAAACAGGAGAAGTTAAAATGACAAGATTCCTGCCCTTGTGTGGTGGAAGGAGTTCAAAGAGAGAAAAGGCAAAAAGGGTAATAATACTAGAGGAAGAGAAAATTGTCAAATAGGCGATAGATGATAAAGAGGATTGGGAAAAGGAAGAAGAAATAGAGGAGAACCATAGAAAAATCAAGGAAATGGTCCCAAAAAGATTTTTGAAGTAGAGGAAGGTGATTGGAAAAGTAGAGTCAGAGAGGATGCTGACTAGGAAAACTTGGGATCATGTCATAGATCTCAAAGAGACGTTTAAACCATAAAAAGGAAGAATTTACCTATTGTCAAAGAATGAAAGGGAAGAAGTCCAGAAATTCGTAGAGGACCAATTGAGAAAGGGGTACATCAGGCCCTTCAAATCACCTTAAACGTTACCAGTTTTCTTTGTAGACAAGAAAGATAGAAGCAAGAGGATAGTTATGGATTACTGTAATCTAAACGAGTAGACAATGAAGAATAACTACCCATTACCATTAATCACAGAGCTAATTGACAACATGGGTAACAAGAAAGTCTTTACCAAAATAGATCTTAGATGGGGATTCAATAATGTCAGGATAAGAGAGAGACAAGTAGAAGAGAGCATTTATGACGCACATTGGTTTCTTTGAACTAATAGTCATGTTTTTTGGAATGACAAACTCACCAGCAATGTTCCAAGCAATGATAAACAAAATTCTGAGAGACTTGATAAATAAAGGAAAAGTAGTGGCATTTGTAGACGATGTGTTGGTAGAAACGGAAATGGAAGAAGGACACAATGAAATTGTGGAGGAAATATTGAGGAGATTAGAAGAGAACAACTTGTATGTCAAGCCAGAGAAATGTGTGTGGAAGGCAAAGAAAATAGGATTCCTAGGGGTTGTCATTGGACCCAATGGAATAGAAATGGAGATAGAAAAGGTGGATGAAGTGCTTAGTTGGCCACAGCCAAAAAATGTAAAAGACATTAGGAAATTCTTGGGCCTTGCAAACTACTACAGAAGGTTCATCAAGGATTTCACTCAAGTAGCTAGGCCAATGAATGTGCTCACACGAAAGGATGAGAAGTAGCGGTGGGAGGAAGTGCAGTAGAAAGCATTTAATGAATTGAAAAGAATCTTCATCAGTAAACCAGTATTAGCAGCCCCAGATTTAGACAAGGAATTTAGGGTAGAAGCAAATGCTTCAAATCATGCCACCGGAGGAGTACTATCAATGAAGTGCTCAGACAAAAAATGGAGACCTATCACTTTCATTTCTAAATCTCTAAGTGACACAGAAAGAAACTATGAGATACACGACAAAGAAATGCTAGCGATCATTAGATGCTTAGAGGCATGGAGACACTTTCTAGAAGGAGCAGCAATTAAATTTGAGATTTGGACAGATCACAAAAATCTCGAATACTTTATAAAAGCACAGAAGTTAAATTGCAGGCAAGCACAGTAGGCATTGTACCTATCTAGGTTTGACTTTACGCTAAAGCATATTCTGGGGAGTAAGATGGGGAAGGCAGACAGTCTAAGCAAGAGACCAGACTAGAAAGTTGGGATGGAAAAGGACAATGAGGATGAAACATTAGTGAAACTAGAGTAGCTAGAAGTAAGAAAGACAGAAGTAGTGGAAATTATAGTAAATGGAGTAGATCTACTGGAGGAAGTAAGGAAGTCAAAAGTGAAAGACGACAAAGTAGTCAAAGCAGTAGAAGAAATAAAGCAGGTAGGAGTAAAAATGTTGAAGGATGAAGAATAGAGAGAAGTAAACAGCATAATGTACAAAGAAGGAAAAGTGTATATGCCAAAAGATGACAAGTTGAGAGCAGAAATAATTAGGCTACATCACAATACGCTGGTAGGAGATCATGGAGGATAGTGGAAGATGGTAGAACTAGTAACTAGAAACTTCTGGTGGCCAGGAGTAACCAAAGAAGTAAAGAGATATGTGGAAGGATGCAATGCCTGCTAGTGAAATAAAAACCACACAGAGTAACCAGTAGACAAACTAATGCCCAATTCTATTTCAGAAAAATCTTGGATGCACATATCAGTAGACTTTATCACAAAGCTGCCTTTAGCTCAGGGATACAACTCGATCTTAGTAGTAGTCGATAGGTTAACTAAAATGGTATATTTCATACCTACTATGGAGAAAATGTTGGCAAAAAGATTGGTACAGTTGTTCAGAGATAATGTGTGGAAGTTGCATGGGCTACCTGAAAGTATTATCTCAGATAGGAGACCCCAATTTGTGGTAGAACTAATGTGAGAATTGAATGAGATGTTGGGGATCAAAAGTAAATTATCAACGGTGTTCCACCCTCAAACAGACAGACAGAGAGGGTTAACCAAGAACTAGAACAGTACTTAAGGATATTCATTGATCATAGGCAAGAGCAGTGGCCAGAATGGTTGGGAATAACAGAGTTTGCATACAATAATAAAATATACTTGAGCACTCAGACATTGCCCTTTAAGGCAAATTATGGGCAAGATCTCAGGATAGAGTTCGAAAGAAGAAAGAAGAGAAAGTATGAGGGAGCAGAGAAATTTATTGAGAAAATAAAGGAGATACAAGAAGAAGCGAAAGCAGTGCTAGGAAAGGCATAGGAAGAGATGAAAAAACATGCAGATAGAAAGAGGGCAGAGGTCGATGATTACAAAGTAGAAGACTTAGTAATGCTGAGTACTAAGGATTTGAAGCATCAGATAGTTGGGAAAAGGACAGAAAAATTGACGGAGAGATTTGTTGGCCCCTACAAAATCAAGAAGATTGTATCATCGAACACAGTGGAATTGGAATTGCCTAGTACAATAAAAGTACACCTAGTAGTCAATGTTAGTAGAATATGTAGATATGTAGGGCAAGTAGAGGAGCAGAAAAAGGAGCAACCAGCTCCAGTAATAATCGAAGAAGAAGAAGAATGGGAGGTAGAGAAAATCTTGAACAAGCAATGAGTAAGAGGAAAGGACAAATACTTGGTACACTGGAAGGGATTCATGGTGGAGTCAGATACTTGGGAAGGAAGAGAAAATTTGGTAAACACAAAAGAAGCAATCAAAGAATTCAAGAAGGAATACCGCTGTCATGCCGGACAGCCATTTAGACAGTAAAAGGGACATTTTTTACCTTAATAACAAGAATAACTAGTGCAAGAGACAAGTTCGGCCCCCTAGAGATATCCATTAGATGCCTAGTCATGGACTTGAGCACCTTGCTTGAGTAGCAAAGTAGTGGCTGTGACCACCACTACATATACCTCATAGAGATTGTTCAGAGAATTTCATAACAGATTTATAACAGAACTCCCCTCTAGAGTGCTCTCAAGAGTGAAAAGAACCTTAGAAGAATGTTCTCTAACAGAATGATGTCATATCTTGGTGGTAGTGACTTATTTATAACATTTAGGTTACCATCAGAGCAGGGCCATTATTGCTGATGGCTAATTATAGCAAGAACTAGCAAGACAAGTCCTCTTGAGGGCTGCATCGCAAACCTAATAGAAGAAGACTGAGACTCAAAGATGTGATAAGGTATAGAGGAGTAGTAGAAGGACTAGAGAGGTCAGATAGAGAGATAGAAGAAGAGCTGTTTGATGAAGACAACGTGCTTAGGAGCAAGACGACTCGAGATCGCCACCTCTTTCTATAGCCCAGCAAAAGGCTTGAGAGCCATCCATTGTTTAGAGAAGAACACCCGGAGTAAGATTAGAGGAGTGGGAAGTGGTAGCCAAGTGATCGGGAGAGGTGCCGTCTCATCATTTCACTCTTACTATCTTTGGGAATTCAGGAGTTTTCTTTGTTTCTTTTCTTTTGTTGTATCATTGCTTTGTAATCCTCTAGGGCACAGAGAGGAAAAGGACTTTTTCCCCCCCATCATCTCTCCCTCTGTTGCTCTAGAGCTGAAAGGCTATTTGAGTAATTTGAGGTTTTTCTTTTGTGTTTGCTTTATGAAAACTCTATAAAACTTCCCTCGAAGAGAGACTCAAGCTCAATGGACTCGGGCATTCACTTACACTAGGAGCTAACCACTCGCTACGGGTCATTGGAGTCGGCTTCCAGTTGTACAGTCAGCTGAAGAAGAGCCCACACGACGGCATGGGAGTTCTAGGTAGTACTGCTGTATCGACGGCAAGCTAGGCTACTAGACTAGGTAAGGGCAGTAGTGTCACAGTACGAGATGAACACGTGCCTTGGGGATCCTATTACAGTGAGGGTTCTCTCGAGTGAATACTAAAAACAGTTCTTTTCTTCTTAGGTTTCTATTTGATATGTTTTGATTATTCTTTGGACATTCACCTTCAGTAAGCTCTCTATTATTTGATTTATCTCCCTAGTGCCTACTTGTTTAGTGCACAATTGTGAAGCAGCTTGGAGATTTCACCTCTCTAACCTTGCTTTTACCTTTGTTCTATGATCAAACCTTTTGATCCCCATCACCGCCAAGACATAGAAGATGTGGCAAGACAAGAACACGAGAAGGGAACATTTAGAAGAGGAGAATTACCAGAAAGATTTATGGCAAGAAAACTATTTAGATGGTCAGACAAGAGATACGACCAAGAATACTAGGGTAGGCTGAAGAGAAATTAGAGACAATGGAAAGGAAAACAATTAGAGGAAAGAAAAATAGAAACAATCACAAAGGAAGAAAAAACCGAGGAAGAAAATTTGAAAGTTAGAGAATGTACAGAAGAAGACAATGATGAGATGGGTAACATAGTTGATCTATATTACAAGTTATAGGAAAATTTCCTCGAGATGAGGAAACTTAAAAGAGGAGTGGTGTTATGACTTGGCAAAACAGCTAAGTTATTATTTAATATTTCTTTTCATTTTCATTTCTTTTAGTTTCTGATTATTATTTTTCTTTTCTTTTTCTTTTCTTATTGATGGATGTGCAAGAGAAAAGTGACTCATAGGAAAGCATGGTGATGGGGATCAAAGGGAATTAATCACAGAACAAGAGTAATAACAAATGGGAATACAAATGGTCCTCTAGATGTTTCACAATTGTGCACTAACAAGTAGGCACTAGGGAGATGATCAAATATGAAAGAGAGCTTAAGCAAAAGGTGGAATAAGAGGAGGAACTCAAATAACCAAAAGAAATAATAATAATAGTGAACTTCTATGAATTCACTCAAGGTAGGTCTCATTGTATTGGGATCTCTAAGACACGCGTTTGTCTCGAGTTATGATACTACTGCCCTTACCTAGTCTAGTAGTCTGGCTCGCTGTTGATACAGCAAAACTACCTAGAACTCCCATGCCATTGTGTGGGCTCTTCTTCAGCTGACTATACAACTGGAAGCCGACTCCAATAACACGTAGTGAGCTATTAACTCCTAGTGTAAGCGAATGCCCAAGTTCATTGGGGCTCAAATTCCCGTCGAGGAAGAGGTTTAGTGGATTTTTTAGAAAGTAAAGTAAAACACTTAGAAAATAGGAAACTTAGTCACTCAAGATAGCTGTTAAGCTCTAGAGCAATAGAGAGGGATGGTGATAGGGGTATATTGCTCTAGTTCCCCTCTGTGTCCTAGAGTATTTTATTATGATTACAAAGCAAAGAGACAACAAAGAAAGTAAGACAAAGAAAACCTCTGAATTCCCAAACATAGTAAGGCCATAATGATGAGACAGTGCCTTTCCAAATACTAGGTGATCACTTTCTGATCCTCTAACCCTACTCCTAGAATCTTGCTCTATATGATGGTTAGGTCTCAAGCCTCTTGCTGGGCTACAGACGGAGACAACAATCTCAAGTTGTCTTGCCCTTGAGCACATTATCTTCATCTAGCCTTCCTACTGCCTCTCTCTTCAGTTTCTCTAGTCTTTTCTTCTACCTTCTTTATGTCCTTTTGCTCTTCCAGATTTCAGATTTCTTCCATTGCTGTTCCAATGCGACTCTACGGTAACTTAATTCCCTTGATCTTGCTATAATTAGCCATCAGTGATGATGGCTCAGCTCTGATCATAATTGTTCTATGAATAACGCCACCAGCTGCTGAGATAGGACGTCGCTTGGGTCGCATTAACCCATCTAAGTTCACCTCTATCCTTGAGAGCACTTTTAGAAGGGAAATCCAATATGGGGCACCTAGGCAAGTGTCTATGAGGTGTATGTAGCAGTGGTCATAGCCACTACCCTGCTACTCAAGCTAGATGCTCAAGTCTATGACTGGGTGTCTAAAGGAATATTTCTGAAGGGGGGCTAAGCTCTCCTCTCGAGCCGGTTATTCTGTATTAAGGTGTAAATTGTCACCTACTTTGCCTAAATATTTGTACAGTGTGACAATAAAGGGTTAGGTATCACAAAAGGTCACTTACTAATTTGTGATTGATGTTTTGATACTTGAGAAGTTCAAAAATGTGAAGTTTAGACAATGACAAAAGATGTTGTTAAGTCTGAGGTCTAATCCTCAAACTATGAGTTCTTATATACAGAAAAGTGATGGTCTGTGTACTAGTACAGATCATCACCTGACTACTACCTATTGTTCTATATATGGTAGTGTCTTTGTACTGGAATAATGATAACCTAACCATATGGAAGCTATCCTTTGTTCTAAGAAAAGGACAGATAACTATCTATGGATAATTAATGAAGTCCATATGCAAACATTGAGGCCTTCATATCTCCACTAATATTAATTGCCTTAAGGTTGTTCTAGGCTCATTCTGAGTGTTATGAAGAAGGCTTCTGCTGAGCCTAGAACCAAAGCATTGATCACAGCTGTTTCCGAGATATTAGCGATTTAATAAACAGTAACATGGTGGTTACCAGTTGATCTGCTTAATATCTCGGCCATTATTGATTGCCTTGAGACGTAACTAGTATCAATCGAAAGGTCTTCTTAAGGGCTTTAAGCTAGTTTTAAGACTGTGGGAATCGTTGAAGAATTAGTGGAGATATGACCGAATGAAGTTTGTGACAGGAGATATTGGTGATCTAAATGTGAATAGAAATATGTAGGAAAATATCCTGAGAGTTGTGAGTAACATATTTCACTTATTGTCTGTAGATGAATATTGATTAAGTTTAACAGGATGTTGAGGAAGGAAATATTCAAGAGTTAGATGTGCAAGATGATATGGTTCAGGTATGATAATTTTTGAATACCAAAATTCTATATTGTTAACAGTTGAACTAAATTCAAGATGCCATTGTTCTAGATGATATTCCACCACCTGTTCTTCAGCCTATACCTTATCCACTAGCTGGACAGCCATTCTTAGAGAATAATCTTTACTATCTCAACTTAGGCATATTGACTGTTATCTGTCCTCACTGTCATGCTTTTCACTTTGACTGTGAAAAGCTCACTTCCTCAAGGGTCAATCATCCAAAGTTTGGCATATGCTGTCTGCAAGGACAAATCCAACTACCTTCCCTTCAACCACTCACTGGAATTCTTCATAACTACTTGACTGGAGATGATTATTCCTCAAGAGAATTTTGCAATAATATACAGCAGTATAATGCAGCATTTGCTATGACTTCAGTAGGAGTTAAAATTGATAACTCAGTCACTGGGCAATCCAGTCTCTACTGTTTTAAAATTCAGGGAGAGCTTCATTATCTCACTGGTGCTCTTCTTTCTCATGGTGATCAGACTCCAATGTATGCGCAAATCTATATCCTTAATATAGCAGAGCAGCTTAATGTCAGGAGGACCAACAATAATAACCTGGATCCTGTGGTAATGGATAATCTTCAAACAATGCTCTTGGATAACTACCCATATATTGGTCATTATTGTTATGCCTATGAACTCATTAGGGAAAAGCCAGTAGAGGAGCAAGAGAAGATCACAATTAGGCTATATGTGAATTTGCAATAGGATCAAATAACTCATAATCTGCCTACTGCTGAAGAAATTGCAGTTATCATTCCTGAGAATAGAATATATCATGCATTGGATAATAGAGATGTGGTATTACAGGCAAGAGAAGAACAACTTGAACGAATCAGCCAGAAAAGTCCTTCATATTCTACTCTTCATTATAATTGTTTTCAAAGGGGGAGAATAGGTAGTATCCAAGAATTTTAATCTATGGTGCTTGTCATGACTTGGCAAAACGGCTAAGTCATTATTTATATTTCTTTTCCTTTTCTTTTTTTTTCTTATTGGACTTACAACTACAAGATGGAGCACAGGAAAGTATCACATGACTTTGTCACAATGTCACAATGGTGTGACAGATGGTCATGTCACAGGTCACAGGTCACAGTGTGTCACATGACTAGAGTAACATGAGGACCATGGGAAAGCAAGCACATAGCCACAGTAGTAAAATGTATAAGTAGTAGAGAATTAAGCGAGAACTCCATCGAGTTCTCTTTGTCAAACTCTGAACA
>Ga0153998_1000313_pt1 | contig 10324 bp, 13 predicted proteins | sample TSNC082MetaG_FD_104725 | JGI IMG/M metagenome (GOLD analysis project Ga0153998, IMG submission 104725) | Attine ant fungus gardens microbial communities from North Carolina, USA - TSNC082 MetaG | ecosystem: Host-associated > Fungi > Mycelium > Unclassified | place: USA: North Carolina, Lumber...
CTTTCAATGTCGATCTTGGCAACATTATTGCGGGGTGTGGTACTCCTGAAATAGTCGGTGTAGATTTCTTGATAATTCCCATGTATATCCGCGACTGATCCAGTCATGTTTCCACAAATCAGGAGGCCAATTCGGATAGTACGAGGGGCAGTCATGGAGCAATTTCCGGTTGGAACCATCCTTCACCTCATTTGCACGTGATGTTGATTTTTTTTTTTGGATTCAGACACAACAAGAATAAGTCCTTATCTGCCGACGCTTCTCTCGCTCTTACCTCCATCATCGATGGTAGTGCCCGAGCGTAGTATAGCGAACCCCAGTCTTGTTAACTCAATACCTGTTATGAATCCCATGAATCTTGATTATACTCTTGAGCGACCTGCAGACACCGCCGTCAACATACAGCGGGACAGACCAACGTCTCGTGTCAGTGTAGGAGGACCGCGGAGCACCTCCTCCTCCCCAATGGACTCCTCCCCTCCTTCTGAAATGGACTGTGCCGAATGCGTCTGTGCACAAAACAACATGGACGTCGTAAGTGACAACGCCCCCTCGCCCCCAATCCAAAATGCCCCGGACAGGACATTCGACTTCGCTCTCCCGGCGTCTCGGCCTGCATGCGGCAACAGCATGGAGGCGCTCAACCACACCCAGGCCTTCGAATATGAAAACTCCAAAGAACCTTCCCCCCCGGCCGTCATCCCGTACAGCGCCAATGTCCCGGCTGACCCTAACCTTTGGGATGGCGACTTCAGATCCACGTCCCTCTTTGGCACCAATGAGTTCCTTCAAAGCGACGTTCGCAACATGGCCTGCTCTCTACAACGGATGGCTTCCTTCCTCAGACAACGAAACCTTGAAGACCGCGATGGCAACGACATCCCCCAACTTGCCCTATTCGGAGACTCTGCATGGACTTTCATATCTGCCATTTTTGAATCTGGCTGGGATAAGTTGCACACATCAGGTAAGACCTCTTTTCGAGACAACGTTGCATTACAGTTTGGAAAAAACGTGAACCATTCCCTCGATATTCGTTCGAAGAACCCCGACAGCAATCCCATTAGAAGGGTCCCGCCACCCATCCCTCCACGCCCCACCAAGGAACAGCTCGAGAAATCGAAAAATCGTCAAGCCGGTCGCATTGCCAAAGACACTAACAGGACAAACCCCACCAAATCTTTTGCACAAGTTACAGCGTTGGCGGCTAACATTCTAAAAATAAAGGAAGCTTTCCCTGCCCTCCCAGATAAGAAAATCATCGAGATTCACAATGCAGCACTCAACAAACCGACCATCAAAGGAAGGAAGATCCAGGTTACAACAAAAGGCCCATCTAGAAAACAGGCTATTGTCCCCCTCCCCGACAAACACACCGATAGAATCATGGAAGACGCGGGTGCCCATGTGCACCTCATCAACAATCTTTTGAAGAACATCAAGTCCAATCTATGCACGGAATACATTCGACTGTGCACAGGAGGCATTTCCATCGCAACCAACAGTGTTCCAGTTGCCAGTGACCTCAACACAATTGAACGGTATCTCAAGTCAATCAAAGGTATCAACCATGACAAAGTCTCATCCCCTCACCTACCTCAATCAAAGTCATACCTAAAAATCATAGGCACCCCATATGTCCAACCTAATGGATGCAACCTCTCCAGTGATGATATTACTAACATCATCAGGCAAACAGGTCTTTTTGAATCAATCTCCCTGGCATCAAAACCAAGGGTAATCAAAGCCTCACCTAAGTCCAACATGGCCATTGTGTGGCTAGATATATGGGACTCTCAAAACAGGTCCAAAGCAAAACTCCTCATCAACTACTCTTTCAATTATGGGTGCAATATTGCTACCATTAGAGGCACCAACATGAACCCTGGCATCCCATAGTGCCACAATTGTTGGAAATGGGATTACTCAACATTCTTATGCTAAGCTCATAGGTCAAAGTGCCAAAAATACAGTGGACCTCACAAGCTCAAATATTACAGAGATATGGTGTAGTGCTGCAAGGCCAACCCCAAAACAAACCCCCCTAGACTAGAAACCAAACCAGGTAAACTATGTCTGTATATTTTCAAATAAGCTGCAAGGGCTAGTATATGGTAGATGACAACAGGTACCAATTCTGGAAACATTGCTTTAACCATGAATGGTGTAGCAACTTAGCCTGGATGACTTAATCATCCTTCAATTCTAAGTTGACAAGGAGAACTCCATTGAGTTCTTATTTAATTCTGTACACTACTTATACAACTACTACATGGTCTGTGCACTACTTTCCCACAATCTTCATGTAACTTAGTCATGTGACATCACCTGACTGTGACCCATGACCTTGTGACACTTAGTCACATGATACTTTCTTGTACTCTATTCTTGTATAGTAAGTCCAGAAAAGAAAAGAAAAGAAATATAAATAATGACTTAGCTGTTTTGCCAAGTCATGATACTTCTGCTGTCATGACTTGGCAAAATGGCTAAGTTAATATTTATATTTCTTTTCTTTTTCTTTTCTTTTATTTTCTGATTATTATTTTTCTTTTCATTTTCATTTCTTTATTTTCTTAACGATGGATGCACAAGAGGAAAGTGACTCATAAGGAAGCATGGGATAAAAGAGAAGGGTTAGGGTTACTTTTCATATATAAATAGTGTACAAAATCTGACGGGAACTCTATTGAGTTCTCTTTGTCAATCACTGAACAAAGAGCAGTTAGCTTTATTCCGGCTTGGAGTTTAGCTTTCTTACACTAGAACTCAATTCACATCCAAGCACTGTTTGCCTTGGACCTTGCTCAATCCTTTATCTCATCATAAATCAACCCTCAGTTGCTGATTATCATGATCAGTAATCACCTCCATATATAGCCAGGTCCTTGGCTTAAGAGGACTTCACTGTCAGTTAGGGACAGTAGGTGGAAGTATAGTACCAAGCTTGGGTATTACTACTGAGACCTGACCTTGTAATCAAGTGGTGTTTAGTAGTTTACTTGTATTGCTTCATAGTATAAACCTTGTGCTGTGCTCCATTGTGAGTAGTACATGCAGAGGAGTGACAGTTACTTTTAGAAGGCTATCTAGATTAGAGATCCTATCCATTGGGTGATAGTCTAACCATAATATTAGGGCAGTAGTTAGTAGGGCAGTAGGCATCTGGCTAGGTGAAGATCTTGCACTCCAGTAGATATAGTTTATATAGCAAGAATTGCCATTAAATCCGTAACCTCTTCCAGAGACATACCACCATGTCTTTGGAACAATATAACTCTATCATGAGCAACTTGCTCAAAGAAAAACACTCTCTTGCCAAACTGAGGAAAGAACTTGAGGGAAGGAGAAAAAAGTTGTGTTTTGGTTGCAAAGGGTTCAGGCACCTGGCCCAAAATTGCAGAAAGCAGAAAGAGACAGAGAAAGGGGTAACAATACCCCAAAATAAGTTTAAAGTATTGAAGAGTAGAGTAATGCAATGTGGAGTAGAAGAAAAAATAATAAGGAGAGTAGAAGTAGTAGAGGTTGAGTGTTTTAAGTATAGGGAGAAGGGGCACAAATGCAAGGAGTGCCCATTATGGATAAGAAAGGAAAAGGCAGCATATGTAACAAGGTCATAAAAGGCGCAGCAAGAGGAGAAGCCGGTGTACCCTGTAAAGGAAAAAGTGTAGGAAAAGAAGAGGAGATTGAGGAGAGCAGAGGAGAGAGAGGCGGTGTGCATGGCTGAGCCACAAGAAGTGCAGCAAGAAGGGTGGAGGAGGAGTTCAGTGGCAGAGTTAACAAAGAGAGTGGAGAAACATTGTGGCAAAGAAGTGCCAGAAGAGGCATGCCTACTGGAGTTAGGATGGTACACAAAAGAAGTGATAGTGACATATGTGCAGTGCGAAAGGTGTGGAGAGAAGGGGTGTTATGTGGAGAAAAATAAGAGGCAGGAGGTGATCAAGAATAGGTAGAGATCATGTGGATGTCAAAAAAAAGAGGAAAAGAAAGCAGCGCACCCCACAGAGGAAAAAGTGCAGCAAAGCGGTGCATGACCAAGAGAGTTGGAAAGCACAGCCAAAGAGAGAGGTAGTCAAAGGGAGGTCAGGAGAACCTTCAAAATGCTAAGAGAAGTGTGAATGAGTATTGGAGTAGAAAAGTTGAATATGCACGAAGGCATAACTGTAAAAGCACTCTTAGACAGTGATGCCACTGAGATGTTCATAGACAAAAGAATAGCGGCTAGACATGGGTTCAAGCTAAAGAAATTAGAAAGACCAATAATGGTCAGAAATATAGACAAGACAAATAATAGTGGAGGGGCCATTACACACCAAGTAGAGTGCAATGTGTATTATAAAGGCCATGTAGAAAGAATGAGGATAGATGTGTACGACTTAGAGAAGACAGAAGTAATTCTGGGAATACCATGGTTGGTAGCACACAACCCTGAGATAAATTAGGAAACTGGAGAAGTCAAGATGACAAGATACCCGCCCCTATGTGGTAGAGGGAGTCAAACAAAAGAAAAGGTCAAAAGGGTAGTAACCCTAGAGGAAGAGAAAATTGTCAGATGGACAATAGATGACAAAGAAGATTGGGGAAAAGAGGAAGAGATGGAGGAGAACTACAGAAAAATCAAGGAAATAGTCCCAAAAAGGTTTTTGAAGTGGAAGAAAGTGTTTGGAAAGGTAGAGTCAGAAAGGATGCCAACCAGGAAAATTTGGGATCATGCTATAGATCTCAAAGAGACGTTCAAACTGTGGAAAGAAAAGATTTATCCATTATCTAAAATAGAAAGAGAAGAAGTCCAGAAATTCATAGAGGACCAGCTAAGAAAGGGGTATATTAGACCATCTAAATCCCCTCAAACATCGCCAGTTTTCTTTGTAGGCAAAAAGGATGGGAGTAAATGAATGGTGATGGACTACCATAACCTAAATGACCAGACAGTGAAAACAACTACCCATTGATCACAGATCTAATTGACAATATAGGGAGTAAGAAAATATTCACTAAAATGGATCTGAGGCGAGAATTCAATAACGTGAGAATAAAGGAAGGAGATGAGTAGAAGGGAGTGTTCACGATGCATATGGGCTCCTTTGAGCCAACAGTAATATTCTTTGGAATGACAAACTTGCTAGCTACATTCCAGGTAATGATAAATGAAATTCTAAGGGATTTGATCAACAAAGGAAAAGTCGCAGCATTTGTGGATAATGTACTAGTGGAGACAGAAACAGAGGAGGGACACAATGAGATTGTGAAGGAAATATTGAAGAGATTGGAAGAAAATGACTTGTATATCAAGCCAGAAAAATGTGTGTGAAAAGTACAGAAAATAGGGTTCTTAGGTGTTGTTATAGGACCAAATGGAATAGAAATGGAGAAGGAAAAGGTGGATGGAGTGTTGAGTTGGCTGGAGCCAAAGAATATAAAAGATGTCAGGAAATTTTTAGGCCTCGCAAATTACTACAGGAGGTTTATCAAATATTTTGCTCGAGTAGCTAGGCTGATGAATATGCTCACCAGGAAGGATGTGAAGTGGGTATGGGGAGAAAGCCAACAGAAGGCATTTGATGAGTTAAAAGAAGTCTTTACAACAAAACCAATATTAGCAGCACCAGACTTGAACAAAGAGTTTAGGATAGAAGCAAACACTTCAAATTATGCAACTGAAGGAGTATTATCAATGAAGTGCTCAGACAACTTGTGGAGACCAGTTGCTTTCATTTCAAAATCTTTAAGTGATATAGAAAGAAACTACAAAATACATGACAAAGAAATGTTAGTGGTAATCAGATGCTTGGAGGCATGAAGACACTTCTTAGAGGGAACAACAGTTAAATTTGAGATCTAGACAGATCATAAAAACCTCGAATACTTTATGAAGGCACAAAAATTAAATCGAAGACAAGCAAGATGGGCTTTATACTTATCTAGGTTCAATTTTATGCTAAAACATGTTCTGGGAAGTAAGATAGAGAAGGCAGATAGTCTAAGCAGAAGACTAGACTGGGAGGTAGGAGTAGAAAAGGATAATGAGGATGAGACATTGGTAAAACCAAAATGGTTAGAAGTAAGAAGAACAGAGGTAGTAGAAATAATAGTAAACAGGATAGATCTACTAGAGGAGGTTAGAAAGTCAAAAGTAAAGGATAATGAAGTGGTAAAAGCTGTGGAAGAAATGAAACAAGCAGGGGTAAAGATGTTAAGAGATGAGGAGTAGAGAAAAGTCGATAGTGTAATGTACAAAAAAGGAAAAGTCTATGTACCAAAAGATGACAAGCTTAGAGCAGAGATAATTAGGCTGCATCATAACATGCTAATAGGAGGGCATAGGGGGCAATGGAAAACAGTAGAATTGGTCACTAGAAATTTTTGGTAGCTAGGGGTTACGAAAGAAGTAAAGCAGTATGTAGAGGGATGCAATGCCTGCTAGCAAAATAAAAATTGCACAAAGCAACCAGCTGGCAAATTAATGCCTAACTCAATTCCGGAAAAACCTTGGACACATATATTGGCAGACTTTATCACTAAGCTGCCTTTAGCTCAGGGATATAATTCGATCTTAGTAGTAGTTGATAGGTTAACAAAAATGGTGTATTTTATACCTACTATGGAGAAAACATCAGCAGAGGGGCTAGCACAGTTGTTCAGAGACAATGTGTGGAAATTACATGGTCTGCCTGAGAGTATCATATCAGACAGGAGACCACAATTTGCGGCAGGATTAATGCAAGAGCTGAACAAGATGTTGGGGATTAAGAGTAAATTGTCAATGGCATTCCACCCTTAAACAGATGGACAAACAAAGAGGATAAATCAGGAGTTGGAACAGTACTTAAGGATGTTCACTAATCACAGGCAGGTATCATAACTTGGCAAAATGGCTAAGTCATTATTTATATTTATTTTCTTTTTCTTTTATTACTAAGGTGGAGTATGGGAATTATCACATGACTAGTCACAGAGTCACAAAAAAGGTGTGACATAAGTCACAGAAATGGTCACAGTCACATCACAATGAAGTCACAGTCACAGGATGTGACAAAGGGATCACCTGATGGACATGAGGACTGTGGGAGACAAGGTGCATAACCATGATAGTAATTGTATATATAGTGTAGCAAATCTAATGAGAACTCTATCGAGTTCTCCTTGTCAAACACTAATAAAGGAGCAGTTGGCTTTATTCCGGCTCAGGAGTTAGCTATTCTGACAGCAGGAACAATGGCCAGAATGGTTGGGAACAGCAGAGTTCACATATAATAATAAAACGTACTTAAGTACTAAAACGTTGCCTTTCAAGGCAAATTATGGACAAAACCCAAGGATGGGATTCGAGGGAAGAAAGAAAGGAAAATATGAAGGGGCAGAAAAATTTGTGAAGAAAATGAAGGAGATTCAAGAGAAAGCAAAAGCAATGCTAGGAAAAGCACAGGAGGAGATGAAGAAGTATACAGATAGAAAACGAGCAGAGGTTGATGACTACAAAGTAGGGGACTTAGTGATGCTCAGTACTAAGGACTTGAAATACCAGATGGTGAGAAGGAGAACAGAGAAGTTGACAGAGAGATTTGTAGGCCCTTACAAGATTAAGAAGATCGTATCACCAAATGTAGTGGAATTAGAACTACCTAGTACAGTAAAGATACATCCAGTAGTAAACGTTAGTAGGATACGTAAATACATAGGGCAAGTGGAAAGGCAGAAGAAGGAGCAACCAGCTCTGGTAATAATTGAAGGGGAAGAAGAATAGGAGGTGAAGAGGATTCTGAATAAGCAACAAGTTAGAGAAAAGGATAAATACTTGGTATGCTGGAAAGGATTTACAGCAGAGTCAGATACATGGAAAGGAAAGGAGAACTTAAAGAATGCAAAAAAAGCAATCGAAGAGTTCAAAAAGGAATATCGACAAGACATGGAAGATGTAGCAAGACAAGAACATGAAGAATGAACATTTAGAAGAGGAGAATTACCAGGAAGATTTACAGCAAGAAAACTGTTCAGATGATCAGATAAAAGGCACAATCAAGAATATTGGGGAAGGTTGGAAAGGAATTGGAGACAGTGGAAAGGAAGGTGATCAGGGGAAAGAAAAATAGAAACAATAACAGAGGAAGAAGAAATCAAGGAAGAAAATTCAAGAGTTAGAGAATGAACAGAAAAAGATGATGACAAAATGGGCAATATGACTGACCCATACTATGAGTTGTAGAAAATTTCTCAGGACGAGGAAACTTAAGAGGAGGGTGATGTCATAACTTGGCAAAATGGCTAAGTCATTATTTATATTTCTTTTCTTTTCTTTTCTTTTTCTTTTATCTTGGACTTACTACACAGAAGGGAGTACGGGAAAGTATCATGTCACAAGTGTCACAGTCACATGACAGGATATCACAGCATCACATCACATGATGTCACATGATTGGTCACATGATAGGCATGGGAAGATAGTGCACAGACCATGTAGTAGTTGTATAAGTAGTGTAGAAAATCTAATGGGAACTCTATCGAGTTCTTTTTGTCAATTGCTGAACAAAGAGCAGTTGGCTTTATTCCAGCTTGGAGTTTAGCTTTCTTACATCTGCTCTCTTTCTATTAGCATATTTCTTTATTTCTTCCTGTGCCTTCTCTAGTACTGCTTTTGCCTCTTCTTGGATTTCCTTCATTTTTGTCACAAATCTTTCTTGTCACAGTTGTGCTATGGACCAGTAGTTACATACTGTATGGTTTACCACTATACCAAAAGGGTGATGTTAGCAAGGCTACTTGCTAATGAGGATCCAGCTATTTATGTAGTTCATTTGAACAGGTATTTTGTTATACCTCCATGACACTATTTAGTAGTCACTTTTCTGTGACATTTCTACTCCCTTATATTTGCACTATTGTAAGTTGCTTTGCTCACTGCCTGTTATGACTTGGCAAAATGGCTAAGTCATTTTCAATTTTCATTTTCAATTTTCATTTTCATTTATTTAGTTGAATCACTACTATAAAGGTGAAGCATGGGAAAGGAGTCATGTCACTATCACAATGTTACAAAAAGGTATGATATTGGTCACAGAATGGTCATATCACAGGTCACAACACATGACAGGCTAGTCACATGACAAGTAACATAAGGACTGTGGGAGGTGAAGTACATAGCTACAATAGTAGTTGTATATATAGTATAGAAAATCAAATGGGAACTCTATTGAGTTCTCCTTGTCAACTTGGACTTAGAAGGTGATTAAGTCATCTTAGGCTAAGTTGCTACACTGCCTGGTCTAATTTTATTCTAATTTATTTGAATTTATTCTGAATTAATTTGAATTTAAGAGAATTTTTCAGTAAAAAGAGAGGTCATGTAACAATTGCTTGGTCAGTTCTGATTCAGTAGCCATCATTCCACATTTGGTCTTGTATATATGGTAGATGAGGTTTTCATCCAGGCCTTCAGCCTAGCTACATTATTAAAGTTGTGTTGAAGTCAGTCTGCTATGCTCCCTTCCTACAACAGTTTGTGGAACAGCAGATAGTGTTGTTTCTTAGGTTTCTATGTTCTCTTTCCCCAACAATCTATGAGGTTAAAGTCAGTCTACTTGCTATAACACTGTATTATAAGTTTGTGTCATAGTTAGTCTGTTATGCTTTCTTTCTTCATCTCTCAAATCATAAAAAATCAATCTCAAGTCCATTGTTAGGTACATATACAATCTATAATCTAATGCTATTGAATACTTCTTTATATACTACATTAAGTGTCCTTCTACTCTCTTGGCTCTGTCCTGGAAGAAGTACTGAGATTATCACAAACTTCATTTGGCTATATCTCCATCAATTCTTTGACAATTCTCATAGTCTTAACAACTACAAAAAGCCCTCAAAAAGACCTTTCAACTGATACCAGTCATGTCTTGAGGCAATCAATATTGGCTGAGATATCAGACAGATCAACAAGTAACCACTGTGGTACCATTTATTAAATTGCCAATATCTCAAAAACCACCATGATCAATGCTTTGGTTCTAGGCTCAGCAGAAGCCTTCTTCATAACACTCAAAATGAGCCTAGAACAACCTCAAGGCAATTAATATCAGTGGAGATTATCACAAATGGTCACTAACTATTTGTGATGGGTGCTTTGATACTTTAAAGAGTTCAAAAATGTGAAGTTAGACAAGTGACAAAAGATGTTGTTAAGTCTGAGGTCTAATCCTCAGACTATGAGTTCTTATATACAGAAAAGTGATGGTCTGTGTACTAGTACAGATCATCACCTGATTACTACCTATTGTTCTACATATGGTAGTGTCTTTGTACTGGAATAATGATAACCTAACCATATGGA
>Ga0153998_1000320_pt1 | contig 10204 bp, 5 predicted proteins | sample TSNC082MetaG_FD_104725 | JGI IMG/M metagenome (GOLD analysis project Ga0153998, IMG submission 104725) | Attine ant fungus gardens microbial communities from North Carolina, USA - TSNC082 MetaG | ecosystem: Host-associated > Fungi > Mycelium > Unclassified | place: USA: North Carolina, Lumber...
ACCACTCATGGGCCTTACCACACTCAATCAAGCCCTCATCCGTACCCCCACACCAAACCTTATAGGTGTGATATAATCTGAGTCAATGATTAGCCAGGCTTTTCAGGCCTGCTACTCCATAGAAGGTTGTCCAAGCAACCGCTGTGTCTTATCTCTTGACCAAGTAGGATATAGTGTTCCAGTCTTCTCAACAGTCCAACCACTTCACTTAAAACTCAGAAAAGTGCCATAAGACGACTTTCGAGCCCTTGAGATGGTGGCCAGTGTCAAGATTCCATTGCCTTTCTCTCAGGCTCTCTGAGTGTTATATTAAAAGTAAAAATTGATGAGACTCAATTAAAAATAAATAAAAAAGGAAACTCTTTCTTCTTCCAGCCTTTTTCACTTCTCTCCTCTATGACATTGCCATATGGACATGACAGATGTCTCCTCTCTATCCTCCATACCTACCGGCCATAGCTATATGCTCCTACTTCACCTCCATACTTCACTCCTACCTGACATCCTCTAATCTCCAAACCAGCTTCCTTCTACTCCGAATATAATCTAGAAACACATGCAAGTGCATACGAAGGTAATCAATATTCCTGTTGCTCTACAGCGTATCTGCTTCTTGGCTGAGTCCAGTAGTAATGGGATCATTAGCCATTAATAGACTTTTGATCTGTCATCTTGGTATCATATTAGTCCAAGTCTGCTCTAGATTGAAATTCTATCGCATTCCAGAGGTATCCTTTAACATCTGAGTTCTAAAGTATCAACATTGATAGTTTGTCTCTGAGAAACCTGATACTAGCTCATCAGTCTTGCCTCCCAAGGTATATGCTATTCTAGCATATGGTAGCTTGGCAACTACCTAATAGAAGTACCCAATCTTGGGTCTAGATTATATCTGAGGCTTGTAGGAGTTCTCTAGAGTGGGTTCCAATAGTGAAATCCAGAGTTATAATTTTTATCCCATACTACATTTCTGCAGAAAATTCTCTAGTGGCATAACAACGCAAGAAGAAAGTAACTCATAAAGGAAGCACAGGACAAAAGGATGGGTTAGGGTTACTCTTCATGTATAAATAGTGTACAGAATCTAACAGGAACTCTATCGAGTTTTCTTTGTCAATTGCTGAACAAAGGACAGTTGGTTTTATTCTGGCTTGGTGTTTAGCTTTCTTACAAGGAAGTTGTTAGAGAACAAGTGGAACTGAAGGCAGGTACTAATAACCTTTTTGATGAGTTTGTCTATTGTGTTTAGCAATACAATAAGTTAAAAGACTTTGGGTGTGTTATATATTTCTTTGTTAGGTTTAGGTATAACAACTGATGTAGCTGTTTTGAATTGAGAAGGTCAAAGCTCATAGGTGATACAAGCATTAGTAATGCAAATGATTTTCTCAAGACATTTATTGTCAGCAATTAAGGGCTTAAGATGTCTCTAAAAGATGTGATCTAGACTAGGAGTAGAGGAAAAAAAACACTTATTTAGAGAAGAGGGACCATTCAATGGTATTGCACTGTGGCAATTTGTTGAGGAAGTTTGTGCTAGTGGGTCAGTTTTGGCTGAGTTATAGGAGTTGTAGAGAGCATTCTAGAGAAAGATAAGCATATTGCAAGACTGGTCTTTGTATATAATAGTTTTAATTGCTGGGAGAGATTTCTTTTTTACCCAGTTCATTAGATCCCATGGTTGCTTGTTTAAGAATACTATTTCATGTATTTTTTTATCAAAGAATTTATGTTTAGCTTCTTGAATAGCTGATTTGAAAGCTTTCCAGCTTAGTAAGTTACCTAGCTCATAGTACCTAGTGAGACTGTTAGTGCAATTTTTATTCTATCATTTCTTTGTGTAAGACTTTAGCCAAGATGACTTAAATCCACTCCAAGTCTAAGTTGACAAGAAAAACTCAATAGAGTCCTCATTTATTTCTTGTACACTACTTATACAACTACTACATGGTCTGTGCACTATTTTTCCACACTCCTCATGTGACTTGATCATGTGACATAACACTTTCCCACACTTCTTATATGTAGTAAGTCCAAAAGAAAAAGAAAAGAAAAGAAATATAAATAATGACTTAGCCATTTTGCCCAGTTATAACACTTTAAATGTTTAGTGATGTGATTTTCTTTGTTTGTAATAGACAAAGTGTTGAGGAGTTTGACATCATTCATAATAGTACTGATAAAGTCCTTTTCTTCATTACTGTCTTTTTTAATGGATTGAATAACAATGTTGATATTTTCTTTCTCAATGCCTATGTTGATGATAGGGGGTATGTTGAAAGGGGCAAAAGAGGTTTTAACTGTGACAAGCAAGTAGAAAGGGCAGTGACAGTCCTCAATCATGTGCTAAAGGGTTTGTGAGGAGAAAGAGAAAGTGGGGGTATTAGAAAGAAATTAAAATGTAAAGCACAGCTTATCTGTAATATAAAAATAAATGAAATGATTGTGAGTTCAATCTAGATCTGCCTCACATGGTGTTCCTAAGGTATCTACCTTTACACACCATAACAAGCTCACTAGTAGAATAGTCAGTAAACTACTCATGGGCCTTATTACACTTAATTAAGCCCTCATCTGCACCCCCACACCAAACCTTATGGGTGTGATGTAGTGACTTAGCCTGGATGACTTAATCACCCTCCAAGTCCAAGTTAACAAGGAGAACTTAATGGAGTTCTTGTTACTTTCTGTATACTACTTATAAAATTACTATATAGTCTGTGCACTACTTTCCCACACTCATCATGTGACTTGTCATGTGATATTACCATGTGACTTTCCCATCATGTGACTGTGATACCTGTGACACCTATGACATGACACTTTCCTATACTCCTTCCTGTATAGTAAGTCCAAAAGAAAAGTAAAGTAAAGTAAATATAAATAATGACTTAGCTGTTTTGCCAAGTCATGACATGTGATACAATCTGAGTCAATGATTAGCCAGGCTTTTCAGGTCTGCTACTCCATAGAAGGTTGCCCAGATGACTGCTGTGTCTTGTCTCAAGAAAGAATAGGGTATAGAGTAGAAAACATTTACCAACTCAATCTCTCACCAAGATCACCCCTTACACACTCAAGAGAATCACATTTACAATCTCAAGAGCTTCTGAGATGAAGGCAAGGGCCAAGGAGGCTCTCCCTATCAATCTCCACTCTGAGAAATATATTAGAATATTACAAATGTTGGAAACTCAATTAAAAAGAAATAGAAAAGGAAATCCTTCATTCTACTACTCTCCCTCATGTTTCCCCTCTATGATACCACCATATGGCCATGATAGCTGTCACCTTCCTGTTCTCCATACCTCCGGGTATGACCATGTGATCTCACTCCACTTCTATACTCTACTTCTGCCCATCATTCCCTGAACCCTAAACCGGCCTTCTTCTACTCTGAATATGGTCTATATCACAAATGGTCACTTACTATTTGTGATGGGTGCTTTGATACTTTAAAGAGTTCAAAAATGCGAAGTTAGACAAGTAACAAAAGATGTTATTAAGTCTGAGGTCTAATCCTCAAACAGGAAGTCCTTATATACATAATTATGATGGTCTGTGCACTAGGACAGATCATCACATGCTACTACCTATTGTTCTACATATGGTAGTGCCTTTGTGCTAGAAATAGTGATAACCTAACCTTATGGAGGCTGTCCTTTGTTCTAAGAAAAGGACAGATGACTATCTATGGGTAATTAATAAAGTCCATATGCAAACATTGAGGTCTTCATATCTCCACTGATATTGATTGCCTTGAGATTGTTCTAGGCTTATTCTGAGAGGTATGAGGAAGGCTTTTGATGAGCTCAGAACCAAAGCATTGATCATGGTGGTTTTCAAGATATTGGCAATTTAATAAATGGTGCCATAGTGGTCATCAGTTAATCTGCCTAATATCTCAGCCAATATTGATTGCCTCAAGACATGACTGGCATCAATTGAAAGGTTTTTTCAAGGACTTTCCGTAGACATTGAGACTGTGAGAATTTTTGAAGAATTGATGGAGATATGGCCAAATAAAGTTTGTGACAGTCTAAAAACATATGACAGTATGTCTGAGCATCAGCAATATGATTGTTGTCCAGTGGCACATTTATTTCTTGACTGAGCCCAGTAGTGATGGGATCACTAGTCATTGATAGACTTTTGATCTGTCATTTGGGTGTTATATTAGTCTAAGTCTGCTCTAGATTGACATTATCTTGCATTCCAAAGATATCTCTGAGCCTCTGATTTCTAAAGTTTCAACATTGATAGTCTGTATCTAAGAAACCTGATGCTAGCTCATCAGTCTTGCCTCCCAAGGTATATGCTATTGAAGCATGTGACAGCTTGGCAACTGCCTAATAGAAGTACCCAATCTTGGGTCTAGATTATGTCTAGAGCTTGTAGGAGGTCTCTAGAGTGGGTTCCAATAGTGAAATCCAGGGGTATAAAGTGTATCCCATGCTACATTTTCATAGAAGATTCTCTAGCAGTATAACAATGTGGTTAGAGAATTTATATATTTTGGGTAACAAGGTATGTTTGCCAAATCTAGGGTTTTTGGGTGCTAAAAAGACTAGATCTAAAACAGAGTTAGCATCATAGGAATTATCAGCATATCTTGTAGGGCTAGGATTGGATAGGTGGAAGAGTTCTAAGTCTAAGCTGTTTGCAATAGTCATAAGGTCCTTGGTGTGGATGAAATGATGGTAGAAGTTTGGGTCCCAGTTACTATCTCTGATGTTAAAGTCACTAGTCATAATTATGGTTTTATCTCCCCAATCTCTGATGTTATTACATAGTACTTGGAGGGTAGTTTGATTGCTATCAGAGTATATGTTATTGGTGAAGTTTATATCATGATGATTGTGGAATACTACAATGTTGATATTGCAGTGGTTGATGACATCAGATTGAAGAGATAATCTTAATTTTGATAGTCATTTATTGATATACATAGCAATGCAAGGGAAGTTTTCTTGCAATAAATCATTTTGTATGAAGAGAGACTAGTCAGGGTAGTTTGGCATTCTATATATGGGGTCACTGTTAGGGTTGGTATGACTTGGAACATGGTGGATGAGAAATCTAGGGGGTTTCTGGATAAGAATATGTTACAAACTTCATTTGGACTTATCTCTATCAATTCTTCAATGGTTTCTATGGTCTCAATAGCTCTAGGACACAAGTGAAGAGACCTTTCAATTGATGCCAATCACATCTCAAAACAATTAATATTGGCTGAGGTATCAGGCAAATCAGTAGATAACTACTATGGTACCATTTATTAAATTGCTGATATCTCAGAGACTACCATGATCTATGCTTTGTTTCTAGACATTAGAAAAGCCCTCCTCATACTGCTCAGAATGAGCCTGGAATGACCTCAAGGCAATCAGTATCAGTGGAGATATAGTCCTCAATATTTGCATATAGACTTAATTAATTACCCATAGATAGTCATCTGCCTTTTCTTAGAACAAAGGACAGTCTTCATATGGTTAAGTTATTGCATTTTCAAGTACAAAGGCACTACCATATGTAGAACAATAGATAGTAGCATGTGATAATCTATTCTAGTACATAGACCATTACTTTCATGTATATAAGGACTCATAGTCTAAGGATTAGACCTTGGACTTAACAACTTCTTTTGTCACTGTCTAAACTTCACATTTTTGAGCTTTTCAAGTATCAAACCATCAATCACAAATAAGTAAGTGACCTTTTGTGATAGTTTGTTAAGTCTACTGTTTTCTGTCCCCCTTATTTCTATAAGGAACTTAGAGGTTGTGTTCATTCCAGATGAGGGGTCTAGGGGCTATGAGGGTGTCTTTGTTTCTGTAAAAGAACAGAAGACTTACTGAGAGCTCAGAGTAGATTTCTGTCAAGGACCTATCTCTATAGTAGACTAGACCCTAGGCATAAAGGGAAAGGTCTGTCTCTCAGAATGATGAGAGTAGGCTAGCTTGTATATCACAGTTGGTTCTGAAAGACTTCATATTTGTGTAAACATTTCTAAAGAACTCTTGCAGGTGGCTGGAACCACTCTGAGATCTATAAGTGGACCCCTTACACACGACTCCAGAGCCTGTATTAGCCTCCTAGAGTGACCCTACAACTGATCAAATGCTACTATGTAATATTTAAACTCATCCCATTGTTCTAAGCATACTCTGTTGCCTCCTAACGCAATTTCATTGTTCAGACCCTGGTTACCAAAAGCAGGGATGCGAGGACACTGTAATATATATATTGTAGATCATTCCCTCCAGGAGCTTCATCTAATTCTCTAAGGAATCTCCTAGAGGTAGATTGTAATATATTCCATAGAGTATAATTTAACTGAGAAATCTCCTAGAGTACTCCGCTCCAGTCACCCTTATAAGATCCCTATTTCTTCCTCATAAGCCAGTAGAGAAACTAGACATGACATTGACTTTACCCTCTTAAGACAGGATCTATCATCAATGTTAGAAGAATACTTTTAGTATAGTGTAGTATAGTTTTCTACCCACACACTTTATCCACTAAACTAGGGATGTTGTGCTTACTTTTGTCTCCAAGCCATGCCTGCTATCAGAAACACCAAGAACCAGAAGAGTACTATAGATAAGTCATTGCTAGAAAGAATTGGAATGAATCTCATTCCATTTACAGAACTCTATGCTAAACTCATTGAAGCTAACCCTTGCTGGCACAAAGTAAATAACTTCTACTTTGCATTTTACCCCCCAGAATTATATTTTTGAAAAACAAAGAAGTTATTGTAGTGACTTAGCCTAGACAACTTAATCACCCTCCAAGTCTGAGTTGACAAGGAGAACTTGATGAAGTTCTTATTTAATTCTGTACACTACTTATACAACTACTGTCATGACTTGGCAAAATAGCTAAGTTATTATTTATATTTACTTTTACTTTTTTTTTCTTTTGGGACTTACTATATAGAAAGAAGTGTGGGAAAGTGTCATGTCATAGGTGTCATAGGTATCACAGTCACATGGTCATATCACATGACAAGTCATATGATGAGTATGGAAAAGTAGTGCATAGACTATGTAGTAGTTATATAAGTAGTATAGAAATGTCACAAACTTCATTCGACCATATCTCCATCAATTCTTCAATGATTCTCACAGTCTTAATAGCTTCCAAAAGCCCTTAAAAAACCTTTCTATCTATACCAGTCACATCTCAAAGCAATCAATAATAGCCAAGATATTAGGCAGATCAACTGGTAACCACTATGGTACTGTTTATTAAATCACCAATATCTCGGAAACTGCTATGATCAATACTTTGGTTCTGAGCTCATCAAAAGCCTTCCTCATACCACTTAGAATAAGCTTAGAATAACTTCAAGGTGATCATTATCAGTGGAGATATAAAGGCCTCAATGTTTGTATATGAACTTTATTAATTACCCATAGATAGTCATCTGTCCTTTTCTTAGAACAAAGGACAGCCTCCATAAGGTTAGGTTATCACTATTTCTAGCACAAAGGCACTACCATGTGTAGAACAATAGGTAGTAGCATGTGATAATCTGTCGTAGTACATAGACCATTACTTTTCTGTATATAAGGACTCATAGTCTAAGGATTAGACCTCAGACTTAACAACATCATTTGCTGCTTGTCTAACTTCACTTTTTTGAGCTTTTCGTATATCCAATCCACCAATCACAAATCAGTAAGTGGCCATTTGTGATAAGAAAATCTAACAGAAACTCTATTGAGTTCTCCCTGTCAACTCAGATAAGAAGTAAGACTAAGTTACCTTGACTAAGTCTTTATAGAGTTTTTCTTGTTAACTCAGACTTAGAGTGGATTTAAGTTATCTTGGCTAAAGTCTTATACTAGAACTCAATTCTACATCTAGAGTACCATTCGCCTTGGACCTTACTCAATCTTATTCTTATAATCTCATCAACTTTCGACTGGTAGTCATTGCAACCACTAGTCACTTCTATACATAACTGGGCCCTTGGCTTAAGGGGACTTTGCAGTCAGTTAGGAACTGTAGGTGGAAACACAGTACCAAACCTAGGTATTGCATTCAAGACCTGATCTTGCAATTGGGCAGTGTTTAGTAGCTACTTGTACCTCTCTTAGTATAAACCTTATGCTGTGCTCCATTGTAAGTGGTACATGCAGAGGAGTGACAGTTGCTTCTAGAAGGCTGTCTAGAGTAGGGATCCTCTCCTTGAGGTGATAGTATAACCATATTACTAGGGCAGTAGTTAGTAGGGCAGTAGATGTCTAGTTGGGTAAAGATCTTGCATCCCAACAGACATAACATTAGCTAGATCATCATTAATTCCATACTTTAGAGATGTCAACACAATGTCTCAAACACAATACAATCATCTCATGAGCAACTTGCTTAATGAAAGGCATGCTCTTGCTAAATTAAGGGCAGAATTAGAAGAAAGAAGAGGGAAGTTATGTAGGTGTTGTAAAAAGTTTGGGTACCTGGTGTCAAGGATAGAATTATGGAGGACAGAAGAGCAGAGTTATAAATAGAATTATACTCCAGGACAGAGTATTATACTACTTCAGAGAATATATAATACTTAGTGAGAGTATAACCCTAAGAGAAGACTCCAGCGGTCAGAAAGAGACATCAAAGTAGAGTACGACTTGATAAATGACCTTGGCTTCAACTTATGTATTGCACCCCAGTCTCTAGTCATGATGTTGGTTATGTATTTTGGAGTAAAGGGAAGTCATCAGAGAAGAGGTCCTAAGGAAGTAGAATAGGAAATGGAGTAAACAGGGATAGGATTAGGACCAAGTGACATTAATTTACAAACTGAGCAAATACACTATAACTACTCAGTACTTATAGGAAGTCCAGTGTCATACCATACAACCATTTAGGCAAAATAAGTGACATTTTTCACTGTAATAACCAGAATAACCAGCTTGAGAGACAAGTTTGATCTCCCAGAGATATTCCCTGGATGCCCAGTCATGGACTCGAGCATCGTACTTGGGTAGTAGAGTAGTGGCTGTGACCACCGCTACATATACCTCATAGATGCTTGCCTAGGTGCCCCATATTGGATTTCTAATGGATTTCTCTTCTAGAAGTGCTCTTGAGGGTAGAGACAGCCTTTGAAGTCCTAGTGCTACTAGAGCAACATCATACCTTAGTAGCTGGCAGTACTATTTACAGAAGCATTACAATCAGATCTAAGTGATTATCACTGATGGCTAATTATAGTAAGATCAACTGAGTCAAACTGTCACAGAGTTGCATTGCAGTAGTAGTGAAAGGAAATTGGAATCCAGAGGAATGAGAAGGTCTAGAGAAGGTAGAAAGAGAGACCAAGAAGCTGAGGAGAGAGGCAGTGGGAAGGTTAGATGAAGATAATGTGCTCGAGGGCAAGATAACTCAAGATCACCATCTTTATCTACAGCCCAATAAGAGGCTCAAGATCTGTCCATTGTACAAGGGAGAATTTCCAGAGTAGGACTAAAAGAGTAGAAAGCAGTTACCCAATGTTTGGGAGAAGCACTGTCTCATCATTTTGGCCTTGCTATGTTTGGGAATTCAGAGGATTTCTTTGTCTCACTTTCTTTGTTGTCTCTTTGCTTTGTAATCATAATAAAATACTCTAGGGCACAGAAGGGAACTCAAGTATCATACTCCTATTATCATCCCTTTCTATTGCTCTAGAGCTTAATGGCTATTTTGAGTGACTGAGTCTCTATCTTTCTGAGTGTTCCCCTTTAATTTCTAAAAGCCACAAAACCTCTCCCTTGATGAGAATTTGAGCCCCAATGGACTTGGGCATTTACTTATGCTGGGAGTTAATAGCTCACTACATGTTATTGAAGTCGGCTTCCAGTTGTATGGTCAGCTGAAGAAGAGCCCACACAATGGCACAGGAGTTCTAGGTAGTTTTGCTATATTGATGGTGAGCCAGACTACTAGACTAGGTAAGAGCAGTAGTGTCACAATGTGAGATGAATGTACATCTTAGAGAGCCTATTATGGTAAGATCTACCTCGAGTGGATTTATAAAATCTTTATTATTATTTCTTTCAGTTATTTGAGTTGCACCTCTCTATTCCCCCCTGTTCTTAAGCTCTCTTTTATATTTGGTCATTTTCCCAGTGCCTACTTGTTTAGTGCACAATTGTGAGACATCTCGGAGATCCTTTATATTTTTATTTGTTGTCACTTTTGTCTTGTGATCAAA
>Ga0153998_1000323_pt1 | contig 10179 bp, 9 predicted proteins | sample TSNC082MetaG_FD_104725 | JGI IMG/M metagenome (GOLD analysis project Ga0153998, IMG submission 104725) | Attine ant fungus gardens microbial communities from North Carolina, USA - TSNC082 MetaG | ecosystem: Host-associated > Fungi > Mycelium > Unclassified | place: USA: North Carolina, Lumber...
CCAGAATTGCCAGAAGAAAGAGAAATTAACAAAATTGCACTGGAAATTCCCCCAGCTTTACCCAACTTAATGTCTAACTCTACTTATAACCCCTCCCCTAATACTGCTAACCTTGACCTGCACACCTTGTTATTAGCACTCACTAACCAGGCCAATAACCCACAAAAAAAAAGGAACAGGGGGATCAAAGAACCTGACCCCTTTAGTAGGAGTAACCCTGATGAGCTTAGAGCATTTATCTTCTAGTGTCAGATATACTTCTGTGCCTATGAAGGAAAGTTTAGGGAAGACTCAGAAAAAATTTTCTTTGCAATATCTTACCTCCAGGGGATAGCATTGGACTATTTCAAACCTTTCATTAGCAAGGCTGACCCTTCCCAGTCCTTTGACTTCTTAGAAGAATGGCTAGCATTTGTGCAGAAACTGTCTAACTTGTTTGGCTCCTACTCTCCTAAGGATGACAACAAAGATACCATCATTGCTATCCCATTCCTAATTGAAGGCAAGACAGTGAACTATTTTATCCAGTTTGCAAAGTACCAGAACTGTAAGGGGATAGCACTAGGATTGCTTAGATAACCTGGTAGGATGAGTATTGTTTAGCTTGTTCTTGGATCCTCAGAGTCTGCGGTCCATAGTTCCCTATCCCTCTAGTTCAGGTCTGCCCCATCAGTACTACGTAGCCTTATTAGGTATGGTAGTTATTAGTGTTCTGATCTGTGTGGCCATAGTAACTGGCACACAGACCAGGCTAGTCTAGTATATATAGCTAGTGATATATGGTAGAATACCTTACCTCAATATTGATTAGAGCTCCTGGGCTATACATTGCTCTTACTTAAGATGCCTCTTTCACTAACATTGAGCGTGTCCTGGGTTGCCTCCAAGTAGCCCCTTATAAGAACTGTATTAGGTGGGATGACCACTCTCTTTGCAAGGTTGTCAAGAATACCCTTCTTAGCTGTCAAGAATGTGTAGAGTGGGAATAGAGTGACCCAGAGTGGAGCAGAGTTACTCTGTGTCACAGTTGTGCTATGGACCAGTAGTCACATACTGTATAGTTTACTACTATATCAAAAGGGCGACATTAGCAAGGCTACTTGCTAACGAGGGTCCAGTTATTTATGTAGTTCATTTAAACAGGTATTTTGTTATACCTCCATGATACTATTTAGTAGTCACTTTTTGTGACACTCTTGTGGGGGTAGCCTTTGGGCTACCTGCAGAATACTAATATTCTTCCTTTTTTCATTTTATTTCTTTAGTTGATTATATTCCTTTATTCTCTTACTATTTTCACTTTTTCTATCATTTAATTATTTAATTATTAGAAAACACTTTAGCTATTACATAAGTTAGAGTACACAAGAATGTGACGTGACACAAAAATAAATATATCTCTTTTACCCTCAACTACTCAACCCAAAGACTATTTTCTTCTCTGAACTCATCTACTTTCCCACAAATTAGAGCTCACTGCAAGGGGATAGTTGTCTATCCTCTAAACCTGTTACCAAAACATCTAACAAAAATCAGTCAGAAGATAGTCTTAGTTCCAGCACATTAAGAACAAGAAGAAGAACATACCTAAAGGAAAGACCCACAGAAGTTACAAGACCTAAGAAAGCAGCTAAGGAAAGCAATAAGCCTAAGGGATCTCAAGTAGAAGAAGAAAGTCTAAGGGAACACACATAAAGAGAATTGTTAAATCCTTCTGAAAATTTAATCATGTCAATGTCCATGGCTATAGGAGTATTGGGCATGCCAGCCCCAGGTTCAAGACAGGCCCCAGAATTTGATTCGAGGAATCCAGAGGAGTTGAAGGAGTTTTTGGAAGAGTTTGAGGAGTTGGCTGAAAGACATGGGTTGACAACAAAGGAGAAGACAAAGATGGTGGTGAAGTATGTGGACAAGAAGACGAAAAAGTTCTGGAAAAGACTAGAGGGATATGGAGACAACTATGTGATGTTGAAAAGGAAAATAATGGAGGCTTACTCGAAGACCCTTCTAGAAGACAAACCAACAGTGGCCGAACTGGTCAAATTAGTCAAAAAGTCAGCAAAAGGGAGCATTGAAGATGAAGAGGACTTGGACATATACTACAGGAAATTCTGGATTGTCGCAGCAGACCTGGTGGAAGCAAATATTATCAACAAGAAGCAACATAATGAATACTTTTGGAAAAGACTCCATCAAGAGCTACGATATGCAATAAATCACTGTTTAGAGGCCCAAGACCCTGACTTTGAGAGTGACCAGGTCCCAGAAGTAGAAAAGGCAATAGAAGCAGGCCATTTCGTGTTGAGGAAGACGTCAACAAAAGGAGAATGGGGGCAAACATCGAGGAAGAGGGAGAAAGGGAGAAAAGGAGAGTCGAGTGATGAAGAGTCAGAGGATGAGGTGGTTGGGGTGGAAACAGGGTCGAAATTGAATAGTGAGGAGGAAGAGAGGAAGAAGAGGAAAAAGTCTACAAAGAAAGAGATAAGAGTGAGAAAGATGTAGTTTGAGGATGAGGGGAAAAAGAAGAAAGAGGGGTAGGAACAGGTAGATGAACTCACCAGGAAGCTCCTACAGTTGAATGTGAAAGATGACGCATATACAATAGCTTATGCATAACTATTTGTCCTGGTCCCAGAGATAACCAAAAACCTCCCCCTACCCTCTCGTTTTAGAGCTTCTACTGTTGCAGCGACAAGCGCTGCAGGGACACCTACATACCCCAGATATTCCCAGCCTTTGGTCCCTATGCCTTGAGATTTTTCCTGTCATTTCTGCAAGAGAGTGGACTGTTGTTTGAGAACATGCCTAATAGCTGAAAAATATGTTCAGTTATGACAGGTTTTAAGACAACAAAATAGGTACTACACACACTCAGATGGGTTGTTGATTGATGCTCGCCATCCTGGGGGACTCAAAGGAGCAATAGATACAAAGCTCAAGGAGAGGGACACACTACCTCATTTGACTAGAACAACAACAACTCCTACAAAGCTTAGCTCATTTGTTGAAGCTACACAGGTAGAGGAAGAAAAGTTGGTATAGGGAGCTATGGCAGAATTGGAGAGTGAAAAGGAGGAGGTTGGGGGACTGGTGATGATAAGAGTACAGGGGAGAAAGGAAGTAGAAAAAGGGCAGATAAGAGAGGGGAAGGTGAAGAACAACAGACTAATAGAAGTGGGAAGGAGAAGACAGAGGGGATATGGCAGCCTGCCTACTATCAAGAGCCATGAATTGCAGATGCAAAGATGCCATATCATGTCTTGCAAAGGATACTAGAGGTGGAAGTACCTAATATCTGAATTCAAGACCTGTTGGCACTCAGTGGAGACCTGTGACAGGAGATGGTGGACCAGACACGTATGCAAAACAAGATGCCAGCAGTTGGAGCTACCTTAGCCACTATGCCCAGGACCCCACTAGAGTTTGCAATACTACTGCGAGAGGTAGAGGTGGTAGTTATGGAGAGATAACAAGAGTTGGGGTTGTTAGATGAGGGGTCAGAGATTGTGATTGTTTGAGAGGACCTATGTGATGAGCTGGGGTTAGAAGTAAACAGAAAGAGAAGAATGACAATACAAACAGTGAACGGAGAGAAGGAGAAGTTACAGGGATATATGGAGTACTTGAAATTGGAAGCAGGAGGGGTAAAAACATATGCACATGTGTTCATGGTGCAGTCAGCACTGTACCGGTTGTTACTGGAAAGACTATGGCAAAAGGGTGTAAAGCTGGGGAAGATCGAGCGAGCAAATGGTAGTATGGAAGTGGAAATTTTGGATCCGGGGGATGAAAGGAGATGGGTATTAGTACCAACAAAGAAAAGGGTTGGGGACAGGTTGAGGAATGGAATGTTGGTGGTGAGAGGTAAAGACGGAGAAGGACAAATAACGAGAGGAAGAGATGATTCTCTTATGGAGGTGGTCCTCACATTGTCCTTTATATATGACAGTGTGACACAGTGCCTAGTGTATAAGAGAGTAGCTGTAAAGGTCTGACTAGTGCCAGGAACGATGCTATCAGGCATAAGGATTGTGAGACGGTTTCTAGAAGATCCCCTAGAGACCTTACCATCAATATCTTCATACCCACCCTTGTTTATGCTAGGGATCCATCTAACAAAGAAGAGAATGGAAGGCATAGGACTGTTGTCTAACACTTTCTTGTGGCCAGATGAGAGGCAGCTGGTGGCACAGATGCTGCAGTTGAATGAAAAGGATTTAGCATAGGACGAGACAGAGAAAGGGAGGTTTCATGAGGATTATTTCTCACTGGTGAAGATCCCGGTAAAAGGGGAAAAAGAGGATTTAACTGTGACAAGCAAAGGTAAGTAGCGGTGACAGTCCTCAATCGCGTGCTAAAGGGTTTGTGGGGAGAAGGAGAAAGCAGGGGTATTAGAAAGAAATTAAAAAGTGAATACACAGCTTATTTAGAATCTAAGTATAGAAGGAATGATGGGAGCTCAATCTAGATCCTATCTGTATGGTGTTCCTAAGGTGTCCACCTTTACACACCATAACAAGCTCACTAGTAGAAGAGTCAGTAAACTACTCATAGATCTTACCACACTCAATCAAGCCCTCATCCATACCCCCACACCAAACCTTATGGGTGTGATATGATCTGAGTCAATAATTAGCCAGGCTTTTCAGGCCTGCTACTCCATAGAAGATTGTCCAAGTGACTGCTGTGTCTTGTCTCATGAAAGAGTAGGGTATATGGTAGGAAACATTCACCAACTCAACCTCTTACCAAGATCACCCCTTACACACTCAAGAGAATTGCATTTACAACCTCAAGAGCTTCTGAGATAAAGGCAAGGGCCAAGGAGACTCTCCCCATCAATCTCCACTCTGAGAAATATATTAGAATATTACAAATGTTAGAGACTCAATTAAAAAGAAATAAAAAAGGAAACTCTCTATTCTACCACTCTCCCTTGCATCTCTCCTCTATAACACCACCATGTGGCCATGACAGCCGTTACCTTCCTGTTCTCTATACCTCCCAAACATGACCATGTGATGCTGCTCCATCTCCATACTTTACTCCTGCCCACCATTCCCCAAACCCCAAACTGGCTTTCTTCTACTCCAAATACGGTCTAGAAACACATGTTAGTGTGTCCAAGCGTCAGTGATACAATTGTTATCTGGCGGCATGTCTGTTTCTTGACTGAGTCCAGCAGTGATGGGATCACTAGTCACTGATAGACTTTTGATCTGCTATCTTGGTGTCATATTAGTCTAAGTCTGCTCTAGATTGAAATTATCTTGCATTCCAAAGATATCTCTGAGCCTCTGATTTCTCGAGCTTCAACATTGATAGTCTTTATCTGAGCAACCTGATGCTAGCTCATCAGTCTTGCCTCCCGAGGTATATGCTATTCTAGCATGTGGCAGCTTGGTCACTACCTAAGAGAAGTACCCAATCTTGGGTCTAGATTATGTTTGGGGCTTGTAAGAGGTCTCTAGAGTGGATTCCAATAGTGAAATCCAGGGATATAATGTGTATCCCATGCTACATTTCCACAGAAAATTCTCTAGCAGTACAAGAACATGTGCCATGGGCATGGAAAACATTGCTGATCCCCCCAGGAATCTGTGAAAAGGTGATTGAGCTTATCAGAAGGAAGGTTGACTCAGGGGTATATAAAACATCATATAGCTTCTATCGTCATTAATGGTTTACAGTGACAAAGAAAGATGGAAATTTATGCATCGTTCACAATCTTACCCCCTCAATGCCATCACTGTTTGCGATTCTCAAGAGCCACCACTTGTTTATCTATATACAGAGCAATGTTCAGTAAGATCAATATACTCGGGACTAGACCTCTTTGTAGGGTACGACCACCACACATTAGTGGAGGAGTCAAGGGACTACACAACCTTTGATACTCCCCTAGGCACTATGTACCTCACAGTGTTCCCTCAAGGTTGGACAGGATCAGTCAGTATCTTTCATAACGATGTCGCATTCATCTGTAAGGGGACAACCTATAGTAGCTTAGATAACCTGGTATGGGTAAGCATTATCTAGCTCGCCCTCGGATCCTCAGAGTTCACTATTAATAGTTCTCTTCCCTCTTGTTCTCGTCACCATGGTACGTACTACATAGCCTTATTAGGTAATGTAGTTATTAGTGTCTTGATCTGTGTTCCTGTAGCAACCAGTGCACAGACCAAGCTAGTCTAGTATAAGTAGCTAGTGATGTACGGTAGAATACCTTACCTCAACATTAGTTTGATCTCCTGGGCTATTCATCGATCTAACTTAAGACGCCTCCTCTACTATAGTCAAGTGTGTTCTGGGATGCCTCTGAGTGCCCCCTTACATTATCCTCCAGCATGAGACGGACAAAGTGCCAAACTTTCTAGATGATATCACATTATTGGGACCAAAAACACGATATAACAGGAAAGACAGCACTTATGAAGTACTTTCGGCAAACCCAGGGATCTGCTGCTTCGTCTAGGAGCATACAGTCAACTTGAACCACATCCTTCACTGCCTTGTGCATGCAAGAGCAACAGTTCTGGCCAAGAAACTGCAGTTATGTCAACCAGAAATCATCGTAGTAGGGAGGAAATATATGTACAAGGGACAGGAACCAGATGCTACAACTGTAGAGAAGGTGTTGAAGTGACCTGAATGTAAGAATGTGTCAGAGGTGAGGGGTTTCCTGGGGATGGCAGGCACAGTGCGGAATTGGATAAGAGAGTTTGCAGAGGTAGCAGACCTATTAACAAAGTTGACGAAAGTGACGAAAGGAGAGTTCTTTTGGAGAGAGAAACAGAAGTTAGCGATAGAGAAGATGAAAGAGAGGGTGGCTACCTGCGAAGCAATTCAACCAATTGATCATTCCCTTCCATTTGAAGTAATCCTCTCCATTGACATGTCTGTCATTGCAGTAGGATTCATATTGGCCCAATGAAATGCAAAAGGATAGCGACAACCTGCAAAATTTGGATCAATTGCATGGAATGAACAGATCTCAGAGTACTCACAGTTGAAATTGGAACTGTATGGGCTATTCCAAGCCCTGAATGTGACAAAGCTTTGGTTGATTGGGATGAAAAAGCTAGTAGTGGAGATGGATGCTCAGTACATAAAGGGAATGTTAAACAAACTGGACCTACACCCCAATGCAGCTATGAATAGGTGGATTGCAGTGATCCTGATGTTTGACTTCAAGTTGGTGTATGTGCCAGGAACAAAACACAAGGGGCCCGACGGACTATTAAGGAGAAAGTTAGCAGATAGCGAGGAAGAGAGGGAAGGCATAGAAGAGGCAGAGGGCTGGATAGATAAGATAATTGGTGCTGGTGTATGGGTGGCGAGTGGGTTCATTGAAGGGAGTGAGAACTTGACATTAAGCATAGGAAAGGATGTACGATGTGATAAGGACGCTGTCTTAGAAAAAAAGGAGGATAAGAGGTGGGATAGATGGAACAAGCTGATGCAGTCGAGGAAGGCAGAGGAGGGAATGAGCAAGAGGGAAAAGGAATTAAGAGAGATTAGAATTTTCTGGAGATGATGAAAATGCCAGAGAAACTCATAAAGAAGGTCAAACAACAGTTCCTCCAGCATACAAGCAAGTTTTTCCTTAAAGGTGGCAAGATGTGGTGACAAGAACATTAAGGTCGACATTAACAAGTAATAGAAAGGCATGAGAAACATTACCGGCTACTAATCGAGGCACATGATCAACTGGGTCACAAAGGCTTCTGTGCTACTCAGCAAACCTTGAGCGACCATTTCTGGTGGCTAACACTCGATGCCGACATACTATGGATTATTTCAACATGCCACCAATGCCAGGTGCTGTCTCTCAAATATGTAATTTTACCTCTGACAATCCAAGTACCTGCATCACTTTTTCACAAGGCTTATATCGACACAATGCACATGCCACCTTCACAGGGATACAAATACCTTGTTTAGACCCATGACTCGCTTACTGGTTGGCCAGAATGGAGGGCATTGACTCGCGAAACTGGTAGGACACTAGACCAGTTTATCTTTGAGGAATTACTCTGTCGATGGGGTGGACTAGAAGAGATTGTTACAGATAATGGGACCCTGTTTGTGGCTGCTCTGGAATGGATCACAACTCAATATCACATCCATCATATTAGGATTTCAGCTTACAACTCCCAAGCAAATAGAGTCGTCAAGAGTACATACCAGACGATCAGGGACAATTTAGTAAAGATGTGTGCAGAAAATATTAAATGATGGTATGAGTACACACCATATGCATTCTGGGCAGATTGTGTCATGACTAGAAAGGCAACTGGACTAACGCCATACTACATGGTACATAGAATTGAACCTCTGCTCCTATTTGACATTACAGAGGCTACCTTCCTCATAGCTCCTATCCTCATGCCTCTATCAATGGCAGACCTTCTTGCGGTTCATGCTCATATGCTCCAGAAGCGCGATGAGGATTTAGCCAAGATCTATAAACGTGTTCTGACCGCTTGTTATGCTTTTACATGAGATTTTGAAAGAAAAAACGCAAATAAAGTCTACAACTATGATTTCAAACCTAGAGAGTTGGTTCTGGTCTTAAACAAATGGATTGAGCCTGAGATTGGTCGCAAGTGCAAACCTTATTACCTTAGGCCCATAGCAGTGGTTTGGAGGTTGAGAAATGGTGCTTATATTCTGGTGGAGGTCAACAGAACAGTATTGTATCTTAAGTTTGCAGCCTTTTGTCTTATTCCTTATCACCCTTGCTCTCGAATGCACCTCAAAATCACAGAGTTTGTGGATAAGAAAGATATTGATGAGGAGAAAGAAGAAGAGACTGTTGAGGATTTTACAGCAGACGGAGATTGATGGAAGCTGCCAGACAAAAGTCTAGATATAATCAGTTATCTTTATATCAAATAAAAAAGATTGAAATATACCTTAGTTCCTGTAAACACTGAACTGAGGTTTCAAAGTCCTACTACGCGGCACAACTATGTGCTTAGTAAGTGTCAATTAGGTAATCAATCAAAGAAAGAACATGAGAGCTTGGAGACATCTGAAGTAAAATGAATCTGCTTCAATTTACAATAGAGGACACGATGATAGGGATCAAAGAGAATTGATCACTAAACAAATATGATAACAAATGAGAATTCGAAAGATCCCTGAGATGTCTCACAATTGTGTACTAACAAGTAGGCACTGGGGAGATGATCAAATATAAAACGAGAGCTTGGGAATAGGGGAAATAATAGGGTACAACTCAAAAGACCAAAAGAAAGAATAATAAAGTATTTAAGAATCCACTCGAGGTAGATCTCACTGTAATAGGATCTCTAAGACGCGTGTTCGTCTCGCATCATGACACTACTGACCTTACCTAGTCTAGTAGTCTAGCTCGCCGTCGATACAGCAGAACTACCTAGAACTCCCATGTTGTCGTGTGGGCTCTTCTTCAGCTAACCGTACAACTGGAAGCCAATGTCATATGACGGAAAATACCTATTTAATAATATAATTTCTTTTATATTTTATATTATTACTAATTTTTTGCTCCTAAACTCCTGTTGTCTACTCCTATAGGATCACAATGTAGACTAGTTACTGGTACTCCTTCTATTCCAGACTTAGTATAAGTACTCCAGTAGTTACATCCTAGTTCCTTAGTTCATAGATTAAAGTCATTTACGTCTTCTCCTTATCCTATCCTCACTCCTATCAATCTATACCACCCCTCTCCGAGACTCCTGGCAACAATTCAGTCCTCCTGAAATATGCAACCACACATGTAACAGCAGATCAAGGCACAGTGCACGAGCTGAGGCCAAGGTTGTTCCCTCACTTTGTTGTCAACTCCCTTCTACTCTGGAGTAATCCCGCTCCATTCCAGGTCACTCCACTCCTGCTCCGCACATCCTTGACAGCCGACTCCAATGACACATAGCGAGCTATTAACTTCTAGTGTAAGTGAATGCCCAAATCCATTGGGGCTCGAATTTCCGTCGAGGGAGAGGTGTAGGAGGTTTTTAGAAAGTAAAGTAGAATACTTAGAAAATATGAAACTTAGTCACTCAAAATAGCCGTTAAGCTCTAGAGCAACAGAGAGGGATGATGATGGGGGTATGATGCTTGAGTTCCCTTCTGTGCCCTAGAGTATTTTATTATGATTACAAAGCAAAGAGACAACAAAGAAAGTGA
>Ga0153998_1000324_pt1 | contig 10178 bp, 7 predicted proteins | sample TSNC082MetaG_FD_104725 | JGI IMG/M metagenome (GOLD analysis project Ga0153998, IMG submission 104725) | Attine ant fungus gardens microbial communities from North Carolina, USA - TSNC082 MetaG | ecosystem: Host-associated > Fungi > Mycelium > Unclassified | place: USA: North Carolina, Lumber...
TATTTAATATGTTTTGGTTATTCCTTGGACTTTCACCTTCAGTAAGCTCTCTATTATTTGATTTATCTCCCCAGTGCCTACTTGTTTAGTGCACAATTGTGAAGCAGTTTGGAGATTTCGCCTTTCTGACCTTGCTTTCACCTTTGTTTCGTGATCAAACCTTTTGATCCCCATCACCGTCAACAGAGTCAACGTGAACGTGTCAAACAGTGGGTTTTTCGGGACTTGTGTCTTTGTTCCCCCAGTGGACGGTATGCTTATCACCAAATGGGCAACGGAGTTATTGCGCCTAGGAAGAGTCAATGAAGTAAGTACTCCCAAAACCTGGGCCTCGGTTGACAGGAGGTTCTTGTTGCTGTAACAACCAGCCTGAGGGAACTCTTTCTGTACTGTCACAACTCGGCAATATCTGAAGAGTTTACAAGCCAGGTCCATCATGAGCGAATGTGAGTATATTTTATGGCACCGATGTTGATACTATCGTCTTGCCCAGCTATGTCAAGAGGTTGCCGTTCATCTTTTGGACAGGGAGAATGCGGCATTCTACCTGCATTCCATGGCAACAATATCCCATACTATTTTTGAATCCTCGCACTGTTTCAGTCTAAGCAAGCCATCAAAGCGCAATCGTCGACCAAACTCTATGTTTCAACAATAGCAAGTTCTCACCGCTGAAATGGCTACCCTTCGTTCTCCCCTCTCCCTCCTCCAGGAATCTCATGCAGATCTCCATACACTGAGCGTAATTGTTATTATTAACTCAAAAGATATACCTGTTAGAAATTGATTTCTTGTTCAGATGTGGTAATGCTGCTTGCAATGTATTGGTATCAGAGCATAAGGACTTTAGGATGAAGGAGCAAGTGCCATCCATACGACATGGTGTCGACATGTCAACAGCATTGTTCAATGCCTTCTCACTGATTGAAGTTGTCAACTTGACTGGCCATATCACCTCCCGAAGCTATTTGACAGAAACCACATGAGCCATCACGAATTAACATGGACTCATGCGTGTGTAAGAAAGAAACTATTCTTGATCGATCTCGAAAATTTTGAAATGCCACACCTTATATTGATCAGAGTTGGGTAACAAGTAAAGGTGTAGAGATAATGGCAAGAACTTTGATTGCAGTGAGATGAATAAGCAACCTATTAAGAACACCAAGTCTCGGTCTGAAGTGTGCAGAACTTAATCTATTGATGTACCTATTAGAACACAAAGTCTAACTATATCAGTATAATATATATAATAGATATAAAAAGTGTTTACTGTTTATATTCAATATTGACATCCTTCTTGTTGAATATGTCCTCAGTGGACTATTATTTCGTCTCTATTTTCTCTTATCATTATCTTCTGATTGATTAGTAAGCAAGTATGTCTGCCAGTGCAGATTTGCCTTACACCTCAGTTCTGCACACTTCAGACTGAGGTAAAGACTTTTATTAGACTGTTTCATATATCATGCTGATGTAGTTAGACTTTGTATTCTAATAGGTACATCAATGAATAAGTTCTGCACACTTCAGACTGAGACTTCGTGTTCTAATAGGTCGCTTACTCATCCCACTGCAATAATACTTCTATCAGCATATCTCTCTACATTCCACTGACTCCATCTCATGTATATAAAGTTTACTACCCTAGAATGCAATGTAGAGTCACTTCCCTCTCCTACTATCATAAGTTGGGAAATCAAGCCGATGCTGTGATCCAGTGGAAGTTTCTGGAACATTTCATTAGTATATAAGTTTGTAATTAGTTAGATGTACTCATTGGTTTGCAATGGAATACCCCTTATTCCAAGTCAAACCAATGTGCAACTAGGTTTCTATGACATTATATATCTAAACTATTTAGGTGAGTAGTATGGTGTAATTGACCATTGCACTATGCTTGTTGGTACCTTTTTATATTTATCTCAATCTGAAGTGTGCAGAACTGAGGTATTAAGAAAAAGTTTGCACATACTCATTACTTACTAATCAAAATAATAGTCCACAGAGGACATATTCAACAAGAACAACATCATTGAGTTCAGAAATCATAGACTACAAGTGAGATAATTATAATTGTGCTTTGGCAGCTAATGGAATAATTAGTGTTGATTTTTAAAATAATCACATACCACAACCTTCAATTTGCTCTCTAATCCTACTCAAACAAACAGCTTGAAATAGCATTAGGATTTTAATATCTTTATGGTAGATTTGTGATGACTATCCCAACATGTCATCTGGGTTGTCAGAGTCTAAATCCAAAGAGTCTGATGAATAGGCTAAAAAGGGATCTGGGAATTGTTGCCCCTTGGGAGATGAATCTCTGCCTTTCTTCTTCTTTATTCAAAGACAAGGAGAACAAGGAAAATAACAATGATAGGGAACAGAGATTTGATTGACAAATGTCCTGGTAGGCAGGGATGGGAGTGACTGTCAAAGAAGACCAATAATTACAATAGGTATACCATGTCCTCTAATTTGAATGAAAAATGATTGATCCCTGCCAGTATAAGGTTTTTATCCAGGCCTTTAGTCAAACTTGATCCCTTAACTAATTCTGCATTATTAAGATTGTGTTGAAATCAGTCTGCTATGTTCTCTTCCTCTAATAATCTACTATTCTGACTTATTTCTCAAATCATGGTAAAAATCAATTTCAAGTCTATTGCTAGATACACATACAATCTATAATATCAGTAACTGGCACTTAACCCTAAATTAAGGTAACTTAGGATCAGAGCACAAACTTGATGGAATTCTCAATTGATTGTTGTACACTATATATACAAGTTGTACTATTTGTTCTTGTTTGATCTACAAGTGTCTATTGATCATCAGTTCCATTCTAGTCTATGTCTCTTTCTTTAATTATGGTCAAGGTAACTCATGATATATAATGTAATGCTATTAAGTACTTCTTTTTATACTACATTAAGTGTCCTTTTGCTCTCTTGGCTCTGTTCTGGAAGAAGTACTGAGATGTTCAGAGGTAAAGTATATCTTGAACAGGCCAAATAAAGCTATTCATAAGAGAACACTGATGTCTGCAAATTAATCCCCACATGCTCTACTAACTGTCCTTGAGACTTGTTGATAGTCATAGCAAAGGCTAACCTAACTGGGAATTGAAGTCTCTTGAGTACCATAGGCAATGTCTCTGTATTAGGTGATAACCTGATCCTTGGAATCAACACTACCTTTGTTATGACCTTAAGGAGTAACTCAGGTTGCAACACTCAATAAAGACTTGAGAATGAGTTATAGAGTAGAAGAAGGGAATGATACAATTGTTAAAGTATAGAGAATACAAGTGAGTATCTACTACTATATATACCTATATACTATAAGGTAGGAGTATAGATACAATGAGGAAAGTACATGGCAAACATGAGATCTGCTGAGTAAAGAACATGCTTTACCAGTAAAACATACTGTATATATGATGTTATAAATGAAAAGAAGTAGTCCATGCTTAGGAGTCAATGAAGAATACCTGTATAACATGAGGTCAATCATAATACCCATGTATCAATAGCAAACTGCTGGAATAACTTTCTATGATAGAAAAGAGGTGGCTAAGTACTGTCTCTAATATAAAGACAATAGGCATAGTAGCATATGTCAGAAACCACTTATGAGCAAGCCTATTCCTCTTTATCTCTTTGCCTTTTATTCTCCCCTAAGTTGAGCACCACAAATTGGAATTCTTAGATGCAACCTATTCTTTTCCTTTGGAAACAACAAAACATAATGGAGAACAGCATAAAAAGGACTGTTCTGGCTGATCTGCTCATGTCATCCTTCTCTTGTCTGTAATACCATCTCCCTATTATCTATTGCATGATGGACTCCCTTCTTAGGAATGATAACTGCAATTTCTTTAGCAGTAGACAGGTTGTTAGTTCTTTGATCCTGCTGCAAATTAATATGTAACCAAATGCTGCATTATACTACCATATATTGTTGCAAAATTCTCTTGAGAAATATTCATCTCTAGTCAAGTAGTTGTAAAGGATCCCAATGAGTAGTTGGAGAAAAGATGGTTGAATCTGTCCTTGTAAAGAGCACATGCCAAACTTTGGATGATTGACCCCTAAGAAAGTAAACTTTGCATAGTCAAAGTGAAGAGCATAGCAGTAAGGACAAATGTTAATATGCCCAAGTTGAGATAGTGAATATTGTTCTCTACAAATGGCTATCCAACTAGTGGGTAAGGTATAGGCTGAAAAACAAGTAGTAGGATATCATCTGGAATAATAGCATTTTGAATCTAGTTCAACTGTTAACAATGCAGATGTAAGATCTTAGCTATGATAACTTAGATCTACTTCTAGCCTGAGTTGATAAGAAGAACTCAATAGAGTTCTTGTTATATTTTCTGTTTTACTTATACATGAAAGTAACCCTAACCCTACTGAATTCTCTTTGTGCATACTTATAAGTATTCATTCTCTTGCATATCCAAAAAGAAAAAAAAAGAAAAGAATAATAAATAATGACTTAGCTATTTTGCTATGACAGTAGAGTTTTGGTATTCAAAAGTTATCATACCTGAATCATATTATCTGCTATATCTAGCTCTCAAACATTTCCTTTCCCAACATCCTGTTAAACCTAATCAATATTCATCTACTAACAATGAGTGAAATATGTTACTCACAACTCTTAGAATGTTTTCCTACATATCTTTATCCACATTTAGGTCTCTATTATCTCCTCTATTCTACTGCCCTTTATAATCAAGAGCATAAGAGCATCTGCATCCTCATTCCCTCATTCCTCTATTATTTTATTGATTTCCACCTATCTCTGTCCTTCTACTTCTACTTCTTTATCCCTCTGAACTACCTTAACATGTTTTTGCCTTTCTGCTTCTACTCTTATGATAATTTGTGCTTTATACTCCTGAGTTATTCTTTGTTGTTGCTCAGAAAGTTGACATTTATGCAAATATGATTGTGGTAGTTTCTAAGATTTAAGTGATTTAATAAATGGTAATATGGTGGTTACCTGTTGATCTGCTTAATATTTTGGCCAATACTGATTGCCTCAAAAAGTGACTAACATCAATTGAAAGGTTTTTTTGAGGGCTTTCCATAGCCATTGAGACCATGAGAATTGTCAAATAATTGATGGAGATATGGCCAAATGAAGTTTGTGATACTTTTTCCACAGGATTTATCTCTTACAATTGTCTAACTATTATGAATATCAAGTGGAAATATAACTATTATTAGCTATGGTCTAATAAAAAGAAGTTAGTCAATGAGATATTGGCATTGTTGGACAAAGACATTACAATATAGTAATGCATTGAATATCATGACTTGGCAAAATGGCTAAGTCATTATTTAATATTTCTTTTCCTTTTCTTTTCTTTTCTTTTATTACTAAGGTAGAGCATGGGAAACATCATGTGACAAGTCACATAATGGTCACATCACAGGTCACAGTATGTGACAAAGAAGTTAGTTGATGGACATGAGGACTGTGGGAAACAAGACGCATAGCCACAACAGTAATTGTATATATAGTATAGCAAATCTAACAGAGACTCTATTGAGTTCTCTTTGTCAAACACTGATAAAGAGCAGTTGGCTTTATTCTGGCTCAGGAGTTGGCTCACTGACATTGAATGTTTAGAACTCAGAATATTAAACTTGAGGTATAGACAGGAGTCTTTAGAGAAATCTTGGACTATCTTCCCTCTCTATCTTTGGACTGAACCAAATAGGACAACATTGGACTAACCTATTATTAAACTCTGACTTGACTTGTCACCTTTATCACTGATCTGTCACTTAACTAGTCATGTAAAGTTATAAGTAGTATTATTACATTGTAACAACTGTTATACACCTAGTTAGGATAAATACAGACCAGAAAGAGAAGAGAATGGCAAGTTCTCTCTTTCTGTGTATTTCTCTTATATATTGGGAAAACTAGTACTCTTACTTGTCTTAGGACAAGCTCAAGAGTACAACTCAAAGTCTCATTGACATCTATCCTCTCTGATATAACTTCACTAAAAATCTTAACTAGACTCTCTAGTAAGGAGTGTGATGAATTCAAGTATTAGATATAGGCTGCAAGTTGAATGCATATTAACTGTGAGGTCTAGAGTCTTAACACTTACTGTTTACTTACAGCTACTCTAACTATTGGTCCTAAGAAGAAGGAGACTCCTACTTTAAACAACTCTCTTAAGGAGTAGTTGTCAATCCCTTATATATAAGGATCATAATGGACCCCAAGCACCAGGTTACTAATAGAAGAGTTACAGGTATACTACTACAGTACTACTCAAGGAAGTAGTCCTTCTAGAAAAGAAGACCTAAGTTTAGTCACATACTCCAAGCTCTATACTGCAGTTGTAGAATACTGTTCTCTTCATACCTAGGACCTGGCTTCTGGTCAAGGTATAAAGAGGTATAAGAGAGCAAAGAGAAGAGTAGGAGAGGGTGAGAGATAGTGATTATTATAATTTGAGAAAGTAAACTCAATGATAAGCTAGTATTGTTTGTACATGTTATATCCCTCTCACACATCCATTTGGGTTGAATTATGAAAAGAGAAGAATTGTGATAACTGAATATTTTGTTAAAAATTTCTCAAATAAAAGAAGAAAAAAGGAAGTAAATCACCAATTTTCTTTCAAATTCTCCCTATTTTATTTAAATTTCAATTTCATTTTTGAGTGGAAAGAGAGAGTGTGGGAATGCTTAATTACACAATTTTTTAGTACTATCATTGTTATAGATTTAGGATGGGATTACTCCTATTATTAACCATAGAGTAACAACAAATGGTTGATTTAAGAACTAATAGACAACAATGATATTACAGAAAGGAATAATGAAATCAATGATGAAAGTTATAAATAACTTTCATGCAAGCACAAAGACTTTTGGACTTTGAACAGAAACATTAGACTCATAAGGGAAAACATTGGATAAACATTGAACAATGGCATGAGCATTAATAGTTTATTCATAGATCCTTTAACTAAAGGAGAATCTTCAGACTTACTTATTTACAGACACTGACTCAACTAGTCACCTCAAGTAATGCTACAGATAGGTAGTAACATCTGTAACACTAAGAGATAGTATAAATAAAAGTCCAGAAAGAGTAAGAATAGCAAGTTCTCTCTTTCTGTGGTTCTTGTGTAAATCTTCTTACTCTTGAAACCCCATGCTCTTTTTAGTCCTTGGACTCTTGTGCAGAGTGCAACTAAAAGTCTCAATACTCTCACTTACAATATAACTTTACTGAAAACCTTAACTGGACCCTTTGTAGAGGGATGTGAAGACATCAAGTGTTGACATAGGCTTAAGGTTGAAATGCATATTCACCTTGTGGTCTAGAGTCTTATCAATCATCCCACATTTGGTCTTGCATATATACTAGACAAGGTTTTCATCTGGGTCTCTGGCCCAACTTGAACCCTCTACTATGAAGTTTGTGTTGAAGTCAGTTTGCTATGTTTCCTTCCTACAACAGTCTGCATGACAGTGAGCAATGTTGTTTATCAGTCTACTATGCTCCCTTCTGTAGTAACTTAGCCTGAGACAACTTAGATACCTAACCTGGGATTCAAGAGAAGTGCATGGAATTGTCACTAAAGGCTGTTCATGATTGCAGATGACTTCCTTCTATCCCTGGATGACATAGAAGCTGTCAAACTTGTCAAGAAGAGTCTCAGTGGATGCTTTGAAATGAAGGACCTTGGTGGTGGATCTTGCAAATGAGGATTGAGAGGTCAGAAACTGAAGATAGAGTGAGGACATTGTCTATTTCTCAAGCTCAGTACATCAAGTCTATTCTAGAACACACAGAATGGTGAATAGCAATCCAGTGAAGACTTCAATGATAAACAATCTGCAGCTGTCAACACTGACTCGGCCAGAAGTTGATATCAATATCGGAGATGTATTGGTTCTCTGATGTACTTGATGCATCCGGACATTGCTTATGTAGGAGCTCTCTCACGTCATATCGCATGTCCTGCCAAATCCCAGGCTGTCAAGAGCGTTTTTCGTTATCTCCGCCAGTACAAGCTTACCTTTAAGCCGAAAACTCAATGCCAGAGAAATTCCAAATTGGAAACATATATAAATAAAAAGGAAACGTATAAAAGGAAACATATATAAAAGGAAAACGCTTCTCAAGTCTTCAACAACTTCTCAGACTGCGACCGAGCACCGTGTGACAAATTGCTGATCCAAAGAAAAACAAACTTCTCAGATCGTGGACGCTCCAGGAAAACCTTTTTCTACCTCCACTCCCCTCGATACTATGTGGAACATGCTCATGGATACTGTCTTGCAGAGCGAGTTTTCACCACTGACAAAGTTAGCAAAAGCTGCTGTCCTATCGTCAGTCCTCATATATCTATCATGCCAGTGGGAAGCTGACTTATATCTCAGTTGGATGCAAAGAATCACCATTGGTCGGCTCATGATTTTATGCTCTGAAAACACGTATACCTTCCCTTCAGAGTCCTCCGAAAACAGCACACAGAGCAGAAAGCACGGATATAGAGCGGAGCTACGAGTCGTCAAAGATACGTTTTGGGTCCGTATATACGCCATGGGTGATCTTGGATTTGCTGAAGCATACATGTACGGGGATGTTGAATGTGATGATCTAATATCCCTATTCCGAGTGAGCTCTCAAGTCCTTGGATGGCATATATCAAGTTCTGACAATCCTTACCATGGGAAGATATTTCTTGAAAATCAGGAGAACCTCAAGAACGACATGGTCTCGAAATTCTCGTTTCTTTTTTCCCTTCCCCAAAAGATAATTGGTTACGGGTTTTTGAATACGATCGACAACGCCCGGTCCAATATTTCCGCGCATTACGACATTTCTAATGCAATGTTCGCAGGTAAGTTCACAGCTACAAGAATTTATTGATTCATCCATGCGCGATGCTTATGATTGAAGGTTTTTTATCAGAAGATATGACATATTCATCTGCCATATTTCCAGACCTTGACTCTGACCTGAAGGGTGGTGCCGCTCATCATCAGTGGAACGGTAAACAAGAGTGCAAAGGAATGCAGAACCACCGTACGAAGGGTGTCGACGTTCATGGGAATGCCCACCCTGATCAGCGTAGTGGCGCAGACGAACTATGCGCTAAGGACGGTCCCAGAAACGGATGCGCTTGCAGTGGTGCCGTTGACGAGCTCTACGAGGCTCAAATGACGAAATTAGACCACATCATTCAAAAGGCAAAGATTCGAGAGGGGGACCGTGTCTTGGACGTTGGCTCTGGATGGGGTTCGATGGCGATCCGCATTGCTCAGAGGATACCTGGAACGACTATTGACGCTATAACACCGTCCTCGCAGCAACAGGATCTCGCCCGAAAACGTATCGCTGCCCAGGGTCTATCTGATAGGATCACTGTTCATTTAATGGACTACCGAAGTATGCCTTCACAGTGGGAAGGTATTTTTGATAGGATCATCAGTGTTGAAATGCTGGAACACGTCGGAAAGGAATACTTGGATACATATTGGAAAATCGTAGATTGGGCTCTCAAGCCACAGACTGGAGCAGGTGTCGTTCAAGTGATCACAATTCCAGAAGCTAGTACGTATGAACTTTTCTTTTTTTTTTTCCCGTTTTCGGCATGTTAAAGGCAACTTCTCAAGGATGGAATCAATACAGTAAAGAGACCGACTTTATTCGAAAATGGGTTCGTTCACCCTCCTGATTCCATGTCATCAACTTCAGTCGCTAATGCCTTGCTCTTTGCACTGGTCATCAGAGTATGTCTTCCAGTTTGCTTCACTTGACCTACCAAAGTTTCATGCTCTCAGTCTTCCCAGGGGGTATACTTCCCACACTCTCACTCCTAATTGATAGCCTTTGTTCAGCATGCAAGGGGAAACTAGTGGTTGATTCAGTGAATAATATTGGGCCCCATTATGCCAGGACACTTCGGGAGTGGCGCCGGCGTTTCCTAGATCAATTCGACGATGTGATTGTCCCTGCACTCAAGGCAGAATATCCTTCTATGGTGAGTAGGGATCAGTGGCTAAATGAAATAGAAGTATTCAAGAGAAAATGGTTGTGTGAGTGTGCAGAGATTGGACACTTACTTGTACTTATTTGCTTCTCTTGCAGATTATTACTGTTATTGTGAGATTGGATTTACA
>Ga0153998_1000328_pt1 | contig 10124 bp, 12 predicted proteins | sample TSNC082MetaG_FD_104725 | JGI IMG/M metagenome (GOLD analysis project Ga0153998, IMG submission 104725) | Attine ant fungus gardens microbial communities from North Carolina, USA - TSNC082 MetaG | ecosystem: Host-associated > Fungi > Mycelium > Unclassified | place: USA: North Carolina, Lumber...
GCCTCCATATGGTTAAGTTATCACTATTTTAAGTACAAAGGCACTACCATATATAGAACAATAGGTAGTAGCATGTGATGATCTGTCCTAGTGCACAGACCATCACTTTTCTGTATATAAGGACCCATAGTCTGATGATTAGACCTCAGACTTAACAACATCTTTTGTTGCTTGCCTAACTCTGCTTCTAAGCTCTTTTGAAACTATATCCAGTTCATCACAAAACAAGTAAGTGATCTTTTGTGATAGTATCTGGGGCAGTGGTGAAGCAGGAAGTTGAACCTAGCCAGATGCAAGGACCAGCGAGCTTGACGACGGTTAAGTTTCTTGGCCATCATGAAATACTCAAGGTTCTTGTGGTCGGTCTAGATCTTTACCAGATGGGTTGCTCCTTCCAGAAAGTACCTTCACTTTTCTAACATGTGGATAATGGCTAGCATTTCCTTGTCATGGATCTCATAGTTTCATTCCACGGAGGACAAGGACTTGCTGTAGAACGCCACAGAGTGTCATTTTCCATTTATCGTCGACTGCTGAGACAAGACTGCTTCTGTAGTGAAGTCCGAGCTGTCCGCTTCAATCCAGAAAGGCTCTGAGTCCTGAGGGGACATTAACACCAGAGCAGTGGTCACTGCTGTTTTGAGGTCCTCAAAGGCCGCCTGTTTCTTTCCACTCCACGTCCAGACTTGTTCGGAGCACATTAGGTCGAAGAGAGGCCAGGCTTTAGCAGAGAAGTCTCGAATGAATCTTCTATAGAAGTTCATGAAGCCTAGGAAAGCCTGGACGTCCATTTTGTTTTCCGGAGTAGGCCACTCTCAGACTCCTGTGACCTTGACCAGATCTATGGAAACCTCATTCTCGGAGATGACTAGCCCCAAGTACTCGATTCGCTCCTTGCAGAACTCGCATTTCTTTAGATGGAGGAAAAGTTTGTTCTCCTGCAAGACTTATAGTACCCATTGGATAGCCTTTGCATGCTTCTCTTCTGTCCTAGTAAAGATCAGGATATCGTCCAGATAGACCATCATAATGCCTTCCGCTATGAGGTCACAGAAGATATCGTTCATCATGGTTTGGAAGGTAGCTGGACTGTTAGTCATTCTGAAGAACATCACCAGGGGTTCGAATAGGCCTCGATTGGTTCGGAAAGCCACCTTCCACTTGTCTCCGGGCTTGATGTAGACATTATTGAAACCCCAACGGACATCTAGCTTCGTGGAGTTGGGATATGAGTTCGGAAATCAGTAGGAGGGGGTATTTGTTTTTGACCATCATGGAATTGAGTGCATAATAGTCCTGAACCAATCGGAGCAAGCCATCCTTCTTCTTGATGAAAAACACTGGAGCTGCCATAGGAGATTTGGAAGGGTGGATTCGTCCAGTGCACAGATTTTTCTTCAGGAAGGAGTCTAACTCCTTTTGTTCCACTGGAGACAGAGGGTAGACCTTTGACGACTTAGGCTCCAAGCCTAGAACGAGCTCGATAGCATGATCCCACTGTCTGTGCTCCAGAAGGATGTTGAAGTTTTCCTTTGCGAATACGGATTCGAATCCTTTGGCACAGTCAGGTAAGGTGAAAAGCCCTTTCCGTGTTTCTGAGGCTCAACAGGCTCCTTCTGCAAGTTTCTGGGAGATTGTGGAGGTAGTATGTAGGTCTGCTGCAGTAAACTCCGGGAGTAATCTCGTCATAAAGAGTCTATCCTCTTGTTCGTAGTCAACTTCATGTGTCTGGTGAAGGGTCTTGTCCTCTTCCGAGTCTTCTGCATACTCCAGAGGGGGTCTGAATTGACAGATGTTGACGGCTCTAGCCTCTACTTTCCTCTGCGACACTTGTTCCTTTCAGATCATGCGGCATTCTTCGTATCGAGAGAAACATCAGTTTATACGTACCTCTCTAGTTTGCCAATCGACCTCTGAATTGTGGTCCTTGAGCCAGGTGTAGCCGAGGATCATGCTCTGCTTTCCGAGACTGGAGACGGCGAGGAGCATCCTTTTGGAGTGGGTTTTGTAACAGAGGACTATGCCCACCACTTCAGAGATCTAACTGGCCTTGTTGGGGGAGCTGTCCATATTGTACACCAGTATGGGGCGAGAGATGCTCCAGGTGCTAATACCTTTTGTATGGACAAAGTATTGATATATGAAGTTGCCTGTAGCTCCGGAGTCCAAAAGCGCCTTGACGGAATGCACCTCGCTGGTGTCTGTGGTATAGATTTCTATCGGAAGGATAATCAACATTCCATGAGCGTTGAGGGTGTTGGTGGAGAGTTGTTTGGGTAACCTTCTTTCCTATTTTGGCCTCCAGGGTTGGGCTATCCTGTCTAGAGCAGAGGAAGAGAGGGATGGTACATCTATAGGCTCATGGATATCTGTATTGACCTCTTCTATGTCTAATATAGCAAACCTATTAACTAGTGGCGACCGGGGCACACTTTTCGCCAGCCACACTAGACAAAATCCTCTTCCGGGGTTGAGCAAACTTCCTCTTCCTCTACTGCATCCTTTAGGGCCATTAAGTCTTTAATCAATTCCTCCCTCTGCTCCATAGTTAACCTTTGGATGTCTAGACAGTGAGGGCAGTCCTTCACGAGATGATTGGCCTCTCTGCACTAATAGCACCTTTGTGGAGGTAAAGAGCGCATCTTCCAGACTACATCTATGTCTATAGGTATCCAGATCGGTATCTGTGGGTCGTCTAAAAGGCATTGTGGCGATCTGACTTTAGACGTTCAGTTTAAGTCCCCGGTGGAATTTTACTACCAGGGTCCGAGGGTCTGTGTAGCCAGCATCCAAGACTAGGGTCAGAAAGCTGTCTAAGTAGTCATCCACTGTCTGGTTTCCTTGATAGTATGAGGACCCTTCCAAGGTATTGACTGCATCCACTTCCATGTTGACCAGAAAGAACTGACTCTGGAACTGCCGTTCAAAGTCGGTCCAGGATTGAATGGGAAAAATGCCAGTGTCTGCTTCCTGGCAAAAGAGGTTTTCGGACTATCTGGCGGCTCTTCCATCCTTGAAAAAAGCAAGAGTCCAGAGGATTTTTTCCTCATCGCAACTGAACTGCTCTGGGACCAGGCACAAATACAGCATACAGGAGTTGAAGAAAGCTTAAAAGGAACTTCGTTCGCTGGAGAAGTCTGGGGGAGAGGGGAGTTTCAGCCTTGCTTGCTGTTTAGATGAAGTAGCCAGGACTGGGGGAGGTGTGGATACCAGAGGTGAAGTAACGGTTGGAGCGGGAGGAGGGCTAGTCATGAGTTGAGTGAGTTGTTGTAGTTGGGCTGTCAGGTTTGCGAGAGTAGCATTGATAGTGTGTTTTGAAGCATTCTGGCATCCGGTGAGCTCTTGGAGATGGTGCTGCAGATAGCCCAAGGCATCGGCTATAGCTGGGGGGGTATCTGCAGGGAGTGACATCTCATTTGGAGCGGAGTGCTCAAAGGGCCAGAGTTCATTAGTGGAGGGCGACCAGAGGGTAGCTGTTCACTGAGAATTTCTGGGGCTCTGGTAATGAGATCTAATTCTGCTGTAAGGGCGACCAGAGCAAAAACACTCCAGGAGATTCCTCAGTTAATTATAGTTTATGAAGTATGTTATAACCTATCTCCAGGAGATTCCTCAGAAAATTAGATAAGGCTCCTGGAGGGAATAATCTACATTATATATACTATAGTGTCCTCATGTCCCTGTATTGGATAACTAGGGTCTGAACAATGAAAGTGCACTAGAAGGCAATGGAGTGCTCTTGGAATGATAGGGGTAAAACCAAATATTATGTAGTAATATTTGATCAGCTGCAGGGTCACTCTGGAGGACTGATATGGGCTCTGGAGTCATTTGTGAGAGATCTCCTTACAGTCTTCAAGGTCGCCAACTGTTTTGACTTTATGGGTCAGTCTTAGACATGGTGCTAGTTTCTTATTCCATGAGTAGTTATCTAGTACTCCTACATAGTGCCATAGTGGTATTTTTCTCCTCTGATCTTTCCCTGCCACTATGGCATCATAGCCTATGTTGTATTTTCTGCTGATCTTCAACATTTCTTTGATGTAGTTAGGTACTTTCCTTTCTTTTGTATTAGTTATATCCCAGGTTTAGAGGATTCAGTTTATTTTATTACGGTTGTTTACTGCAGGGGCTTTTTGCATGTACTTGAAAACTATTTGGTCTGTTACAGATGCCCATATTAGCCTTTCAGTTAATGGAGCTAGGTATTTCTTTAGCCACATTACTTGTATCGCTTCTAGTCTTGCTTCTATGTCTGGTAGACCTAGTCCTCTATTCTCTTTAGGTTGTGTTACATCTGTCCAGTTTATTAATGGTCTTTTGTCTTCTCATATGAAAGATTTCATTTGTCTTGTCATTCTCTGGACTATGTTTTTTGGCATTTCATTTGCAGTTGCGAGGTATAATGCTCTGGATTGGATTAGGGCTTTCAGAATTAGTTCTTTGTCTTTTGATAATAAACTTGTTTTTGACTATTTCTTTAGTATTCTTGATTGTCTTTTAAGAATTTTTTCCCATTGTACACTGATTTCACTATCATTTCCTATATGTGCACCTAGGGTCCTGAGTGAATCATTATCTTCTATGATTCTTATTGCCTAGTCTAGTTTATCATTATTAGTCTTATTTATGGTTCTTGTTTTTATTATGTTGTTCCTATATTCTTTTGTGCCTATCGGCAAGATTTCTGATTTTTCATTATTAAATTTGGCTGTAGATACTTTGCAGAAGTTCCTTATGGTTTGTTCTAGGATCTTATTATCGTCCTTTTTATTCATGTAGACTAGTGTGTCGTCTATGAATAGTGATACTAGAACTCTTTCTTCTAGGCCTTGTATTTTAAAGCCTTCAAGAGATGATTTTCTTATTGATTCAGCTAGTGTGTAAGAGGACATCTAGGGTCATGCTTAGTAAGTTCTGAGAGTCTGTTCTATTAGTAGTCTAGTGACAGATTGTGTATCGCACTCCCACCATTCCTGACTTCTCCTGTCTGTGTCATGCAGTGCGATGCCTATTATTAGTTATTCTAGGACATTCTGTGATTATAGGTCAGTTGCTATGGTGCTGTGTGCCTGACTATCTAGTGTAGTATATATACTAGCAAGTGTGTGTAGATATACCCCTACTTAAATCTCAAACTAGCTTCCAGGACTATCCACTAGCTTAAGGGTGATCGTCTCTGAGTGGTTCCCTAACATAGTGGTTCAATTGCTATGTTGTAAAGTAGGCATGACATCGGGCATCCTTGTCTCACTCTTCTTCCTATTTTAATGGCTTGGGGTAATACTTTGTTTACTGATACTATTGTTTGGGCATTTTTATATAGTTGTTGTATCTTTTGTATAAATTTTTGCGGTAGACCATACTTTTCTAGTACATGCCATAGGTAATCATATACTATCTTATCGTATGCTTTTTCCTGGTCTAGGAATAGTATATAACTATTTTTCTCATATGTTTCACAGTAGTGTACCATGGATCTTGTTAGTCTCATGTGGTCATGAATATTTCTGCCTGGTATGAAACTAGCCTAGTTTGGGTGGATTATTCTATAGGCTGTTTTCCCCAGTTTGTCTGCTATTGTCTTTGTGTATATCTTATAGTCTGTATTTGTTAAGGTTATTGGTCTATAGTTCTCAATTCATTGCCTATCCTTTTTCTTATATAGTAAGGTTATGGTTCCTAGGACAAAGTTATCATTATGTAGGTCATCATTTTCTATTTCATTGTACACTTTCAGTAGGATTCGTGTTATACTTTTGACTTTCTTGACTGTGGGGTTGTCTTCATTGCCTCTGTATTGCTTATATTTCTTCATCCAAAACTTGTAGAATTCATACGGGATTCTGTCTATTCCAGGTGCTATGCTGTTTTTACTGTTATTTATTGACTTTACGATTTCTAGTTCATTAGTGTCTTTTTCCAGCATCTGGGCTTCTTCATTGGCTATGGTTAGGGTCACTATTTCTAGGAAATTATCAATCTTTTATGCATTATTTCTTTCTCTCTTGGGTGGTTTCTATAGCTCTTCATGGTATTCTGACGCTATTTTGCACATTTTAGTGGTGTCCATTATTAGCTTTCCACTCTTGTTTAACAGTCCAGTTATCACTTGTGGGTTATTTTTGTTTTTATTTAGATTAAAGAAGTACTTTGTGCTCTTTTGGCCTTCTTTTAGGTATTTTGTTTTAGCTGTCTTTTGGGATTTCTTTGTTCTTATTCTGCCGTTCTCATTGAGTTCTTTCATTAGCTTTCCAATTTCTTATCTGTCATTTTTTGTGTCTTTGAAAGTTCTTACTTTCTGCCCTAGTTTGCTTTTCATTTTTCTTTCTATCTTTTGTATTTGCCATCTCCTATTGTTTGTTTCTTCTATCCCTATTCTTTTAATGGTTTTTTTGGTCTCTGTCCATATGTTTATTATCTTATCCCTCTTTAGTTCCATTTGGTTGGCCATTTCTACTAGTAGTTTCCTGATTCTATTTATATAGGGTGGCCATTTTATTGTCTCTTTGTTAAGTTTCCATAGTCCTTTTCCTACATAAGGTGTGTTCTGTTTCATTATTCTAACTGTCACTATCTGGTGGTCTGATAAACCGCAGTTGTTCTCTATTATCCATTCTAAACAGCTTTTGAATAGGTTTCTTGTTGTATATATTCTATCAATTCGTCCTAGGCTGTTATTCTGATTATACGTGAATTGTCTTTCATTTTCATGTGTGAGCTGCCATCTATCTATCAGGTTGTTTCTAGTTTCTATTACAGTCCAACTGTCTACTAGTCTGGGGTCATCTGAGTGAGGTAGTAATCTGTCTTGTTCGTCAGTTACTAGGTTAAAGTCTCCCACAATCAGTATGTTCTCTCTTCTTTGTTCATTTTCGAGGTGGGTTCTTAGGTTTTCAATCAATTCTGCTTTCTCGGGTTGTGTGTTGGGCATGTATACATTTATGATAGTTAGTGTGTAACCATTGTATTCTAGTTGTATCTTTGATATCCTGTCTTTCTCTAATATCTCATGTTTCCATGGTTTGTTCTCCTCTATGTCCCACTTTATGATATCTTTATTGATTACAAAGGCTGTTCCAGCTTTTCTATTACTTGAATTACTTTCTATTGCTAACCCTGGGTTTTCTTTTTCTATTATCTCTGTATCTTTTTCCAATAGTTTGGTCTCTTGTAGGGCTATTACTGCTATTCTTTTATGTCTCATTTGTGTCATTAGGTCTTTGTATTTGGATTCTTTGTTAGAATATTGTTTGCCTCTAATGTTCAAGGAGGCTATAAGTAGGGCTTGTTTGTGACCTGTCTTTACATCTTTAAAATTGGGTCTGTCATGGATTAGTTGAGGGACTCCTAGTTGTACTCTTTCTCTAGTTGGGTTCCCACAAACTGGTTCAGAGGAGGCCCTCACTATTGTAATCTGGGGCATAGGGCCCCAAGTCTGCTCCAGGCCTGGGAATTCATGTGTGTTTATACTTCTACCCTGAGGGCCAGTAGAAGTAGGCAGTGCATACACCCTAATGTCACTGTCTGTAGTAGGGGCTACTACCTCCAGATGGTTTGCACTTCTAGTTTTATTGTAGTTTGTATTTTCCATAGTTGTTTTTGGTTATTTCTGTCAATTCCTCAGTTATGGTTTTAGTTCATTTGTATCAAAGTCCTTTTATATTCGGGTCTTTTTGGTTACTATTACTTAGTGCTTTGACTAGTAGCTTTTACTATATACTTTTTAGAGTCTAGTCACTCTTTTTCTTTTTCTCTCTACTAGGACACCATTTATCCACATGGATCCTTTGTTCCTGTCTCTCTTTTTCTTCTTGCCCGTCTGTAAGCTAACAGATGGGACTTTCATTTGGACTCCATGTTGGTCTACTCCTGTCCATCTATAGTCAAGTAGTATCAGACATTTTAGTTTACTCCAGAGTATTCCAGTCTGGGATTCCTTTTGGTCGTAGGAATATATGTTCCTCCAGTCATCTCTGGGGCATTTCAGTTTATGGTCTGTTTGGTCATAGGAATGTGTGCTTTTCAGCATATTTGTTATTTTTGTGGTCTGTTTCATGTTGTAATAGTGTCTTGTTGTCTTTGCTTTGCTCTCCTCTTCTATGGTAGGAAAGTGGGTCTATATGGGCTCTCTATGTCTATAGATACTTGAGGCATGAAAGTCTATGTCCACTAATTGGTTTTGACTCTAGGTCTATTCTTTGAGTTTGTTTTAAACCTGGTTTAATCATGATTTGCCATCTATTAGCTTTGGGTCTAGTATTAGTTTTCTGGTCATAGTAGTATTGTGTTTTCAGTCATAATAGTCTAGTATTGTGTTTCTAGTCATAGTGGTCTAGCCTTATATTTCTAGTCATAGTGGTCTGGTATTAGGTTTCTTTTAGTATTAGATTTCCAGTCGTAGTAGTCTCTTTCCTGTTTTCTTGTGGTCAATCTAGTAGTTAACCAGGTTAAGATGTCTTTGTGATTGTCTTATGTGTTTCATTTTATAGTGTATATGGTTTGTGGGGCTTGGTATGTGGTCAAGCTATCTGTCTTGTCTTATTGCGGTTCATTTACGTTTTATCTGGTATTTATTCATAGGAGTCAATATGGTCTTGTTTGTTGTCTAGTTAACTCGTGATTTGAGTTGTCGAAATCCTAGTCTAGTTCGGTCTGTCTACTAGAGATTTTCGTTGGTTTCACTCAGTTCTGTCTTCCTTTAGATTTTCCTTAGTTCACTCTCAGGCTATCTGTCAATCTAAAACGAAATTTATTTGGCCATATTGGCCGCTAACTATCTATCTTGCTTAATTCATCATATCCATATTGTTACTAGAAGTACCTGCCCACTTTCCTATATTCCTGGTTTCCCCTAAGCTAATATTCCAAATGGGTCATATGTTCTTGAAGGGACATTTAGGGAGGGTATGGTCATGTCCATGGCATATCTTACAGTTGGGCACATATTGTAGGGTCAGCTCCATCAATTGATTCATTTTATACTTTGCAGGAAAACTTTTCCTGCAATTGGACTTGAAAGTAACCTTGGCTGTGAAGACAAAGTCAGCGTTGACGGTCAGTGAGACTTCTATCTCGGCTCTATCTTCCCAGATGTTTTTGAGGATGCTGGTTATTTCAGCTTTGGTCACGAGAGGGCTGGTATGTTGTATAGTCCTAGGTGCAGTAGCCACTATTTGAATGTGGACGTGGTCGGAGGATCTGTTAGTGATAGATCTGAAGGTAACTAGATCACCTCTCTCCATTGTCATTACAGTCCTATATGATATCAATGCTTTGGCTTTTCTTGGGTCTTTGATGTCTACAGTGATTCAGGGTCTTGCCAGATTCAGTTCTTTGATATTCTCTTCTTTAATGGTGCTGTTTAGAGAGAATTCGATAGCTTCTATAATGTGGCTGGTCTTTACTACATTCGTTGACTGGCTGCAGTAGGCGGCCAATACTTTGTTTTCACTGTTCACTTCCCTATACCACTTTTTAATTGTGTTGCACAGTGTCTTCTCTTTTCTCCAGTCTTCAGGGTATATATTGCTGGTGATTATGTGGCAGGGCTTTAGGTTCTGAGAGGTGACACTCTAGGCGAGAGTTTCATCTGGGACATTTTCAACAAAGAAATCTTCATCCAAGGATGAGGTTTCTTCTGTCTCGTCATCGGCTTCAACTGTCACAGGCATCGGGACAATAGTCTTTGGGGTGGGGGTCGAGGGTACTGCTATTTTTGATGTTGTGGTCGTTGATCTATGGGGCTTTTGGGCAACTGGGGGGGTCTGTGTAAGGGGACATCTAGTGTCGCTTAGATAATTGGGTAGGGTTCGCATTAGCTAGCGTTCCCACTGATCCTGAGAAGTCCGCGGTACATAGTTCCTACTATCCCTTAGTTCGGGTCTCCATCATAGATACTACATAGCTATATCTGGTAGTGTAGTTATTATTGTCTGGATGCACGTGGCCATAGCGACTGGCACACGGACCAGCTAGTCTAGTATATATAGCTAGTGATATACGGTAGAATACCTTACCTCAACAATAGTTTGAGCTCCTGGGCTACTTATTGCTCTAACTTAAGACGCCTGCTTTACTATACTGCAGTGTGACTGGGTGCCTCACCAAGCGTGCCCCTTACA
>Ga0153998_1000331_pt1 | contig 10090 bp, 6 predicted proteins | sample TSNC082MetaG_FD_104725 | JGI IMG/M metagenome (GOLD analysis project Ga0153998, IMG submission 104725) | Attine ant fungus gardens microbial communities from North Carolina, USA - TSNC082 MetaG | ecosystem: Host-associated > Fungi > Mycelium > Unclassified | place: USA: North Carolina, Lumber...
AGTACAGATCATCACCTGATTACTACCTATTGTTCTACATATGGTAGTGTCTTTGTGCTATAATAATGATAACCTAACCATATGGAGGCTGTCCTTTGTTCTAAGAAAAGGACAGATGACTATTTATGAGTAATTAATAAAGTCCATGTACAAACATTGAGGCCTTCATATCTCCACTAATATTAATTGCCTTGAGGTTGTTCTAGGCTCATTCTGAGCGTTATAAAAAAGGCTTCTACTGAGCCTAGAACCAAAGCATCAATTTTGGCGGTTTCTGAGATATTAGCGATTTAATAAACGGTAACATAGTGGTTACCAGTTGATCTGCTTAATATCTCAACCAATACTGATTGCCTTGAGACATGACTGGCATCAATCAAAAGGTCTTTTTAAGGGCTTTCCGTAGCCGTTAAGACCGTGGGAATTATAAAAGAATTGATGGAGATATGGCTAAATGAAGTTTGTAACAGAAGAAAAGTATAAAGCAATGTCTAATTCAAAGGTCAGGACTAAACTGTATACTTGGACTTGGTATAAAGTCTCCTCTCTCAGTCCCTAACTGACTGAGAAGTTCTTTTTTGTCATGACTTGGCAAATGGCTAAGTTATTATTTATATTTCTTTTCTTTTCTTTTTTGGACTTACTATACAAGGGAGAGTGTGAGAAAGTATCACATGACCACAGGTCACAAGTCACAAGTCACACCAAGTGACATCACATAGATAGTCACATGATGACTACAGGAAAGTAGTACACAGACTATGTAGTAGTTGTATAAATAGTGTCATGACTTGGCAAAATGGCTAAGTCATTATTTAATATTTCTTTTTATTTTATTTTCTTTTAGTTTCTGATTATTATTTTTCTTTTCTTTTTCTTTTCTTTTATTTTCTCATCGATGGATGCACAAGAGGAAAGTGACTCATAGGGAAGTGTGGGATAAAAGGAAGGGTTAGGGTTACTCTTCATATATAAATAGTGTACAGAATCTAATGGGAACTCTATTGAGTTCTCTTTGTCAAATGCTAAACAAAGAGCAGTTGGCTTAATTCTGGCAAAGAGTTTAGCTCTCTGACAATAGACGTTATATTTATCCCAATTCAACTTCACACTAAAACATGTTTCAGAAAAAAGCATAGGTAAAGCCAATGGGCTAAGCAGGAGACCAGACTAACAGAAAGGAGTAGAGAAAGAGAATGAAGACTAGATGTTGATAAAGCCAGGATGGGTCAAAAGAGCAGAAATACTAGTAGAAGAAGAAGACTTAAGGGAGAGGATCAAAAGAGCGTAGAAAGGAGATAAAAATGGTGGAAGATTTAAAGAAAGCAAGAATAAAGTTATTAAAAGATGAGAAATGGGAAATAAAGGATGGGATAGTTATGAAAGAAGAACAAATATATATGCTGGAAGGGGAACTAAGAGGAGAGGTAGTTTGACTGCACCCATAACATCCCAGTAGGAGGACATGGGAAAAGATAGAAGACAATGGAAATGGTCACAAGAAACTATTGGTAGCTAGGAGTAACAAAGGAAGTAGGGAGATATGTAGATAAATGTGATGCTTGTCAATGATACAAGAACAGAAGCAAAGTACTTGTAGGGAAGCTAATGCCCAACACAATTCCAGAAAAACTATGAAGCTATATTTTGGCAGACTTTATCACCAAACTGCCATTAGCCTAATGATACAATGCCATCTTAGTAGTATGCAACTGATTGAGTAAAATGGTTTATTTTATAGCAACTACAGAAAAGACATCAGGCAAGATTGTTTTGGGACTATGTATGGAAGTTACATGGACTTCCAGAAAGCATCATATCAGATAGGGGAGTACAGTTTGCAGTGGGAATAATAAAGGAGTTAAATGACTTATTGGGGATCCAAACAAAACTCTCAACAGCCTACTACCCCAAATAGATAGATAAACAGAGAGAGTGAATCAGGAGTTACAGCAGTATCTAAGGGTCTTTATTAATCACAGGTAAGAACAGTAGCCAGATTGGTTAGGAACAACAGAATTTGCATACAACAACAAAATTCACTCAGCAACAAAAGTATCACTGTTCAAAACAAACTATGGTCAAGACCCAAGGATGGGATTTGAGGAAAGGAGAAGAGGAAAGTATGAAGTGGTGGGAAAGTTTGTAGAAAAAATGAGGAAAATTCAGGAGGAAGCAAAAGCAGCACTAGAAAAAACACAGGAGGAAATGAAAAAGTTTACAGATAGAAAGTGAGGAAAAGGAGAAGAGTACAAAATAGAGGACTTAGTACTGCTAAGTACAAAGGACTTGAAATGGTAAATAAAAGAAAGAAGATCAGAAAAGCTGGCTAAATGTTTTGTAGGACCACACAAAGTTAGAGGAGTTGTCTCAAGCAACACAATAAAATTAGAATTACCTAAATCTATTAAAATTCACCCTGTAGTCAATGTCAGTCAAGTACATTTGTATAAACCACAGATGGAAGGACAGAAGAAGACACTGCCAAAACCAGTTATCATCAAAGGGGAAGAAAAGTTTAAGGTGGAAAAGATACTAAATAAAAGGGTAGTAAAAGGAAAGAAGAAGTTCCTAGTTAGATGGAAAGGGTACATGGCAGAAGAGGACACCTGGGAAAATAGAGCAAACTTGAAGAACACAAAAGAATTGGTAGATGAGTTTGAGAGGGAGTATGGGGAAGAGACTAAAGAACTCAGGTGACAAGAACAGGAAAAAGAAAAGAAGGAATTTTGTCAGGAACTACCTAGGGAATTTACAGCCAAATTACTCTATGAATAGGAACAAAAAAGGTATAAGAAGGAAAGGAAAAAAAGATAGGAGGAAAACTAGAGTCGATAGAAAAATTCCTCAGGACAAGGAATTTTGAGAGGGGGCCATGTTATGAGAGCCCCAAAAAGGAAATAACTCCCCACACTTTTGAATAGTTCATCCACAATCTCAAGATATACAATAGAATAAAACTAAATAGTGTAAGAAACTTAAGTAAACCATATTATATGATTAAGTTGGGTAATTATAGAATATTCTAGAAGAACATGTGATTGCAAGACTTTAGTGCACAGACCATGTAAAAGTAGTATAAGTAGTGTACAGAATACAATAGAAAACTCTATCAAGTTTTTCTTGAACATTCACCTAGGATAAACTCTGAGTCTTTATGACTTAACGTTAATACTAGAGTACATTTCACCCCCTCTGGGACTGATTCTTTGACTACTTTGTCAGCTGGCTCCTGCAAGAGTAGTCATTGATTTCAGGCTTGGAGGGTAGTAAGGGAATGCTCTATAGGAATTACTATGGATTCTCTGGGGATAATAGGCTAGACACCATCCCTTCTCAGGCAACATTCTAGTCAAGGGTCTGGGTTTGGAGTTTGGGACATGACTAGGTATTCTTAGAGGACAGAAATAGGGTTAATGGTAGTATATAAGTTAGTTTAGTTTTGTTCTACTATTAGGAACAACTCCAGGAGAAAAGTTGCTCTAGAGGGCTTGGCCTCAATGACAAGTTGTGCCCACCTCTACACTTGCCCCTTCTGGATTTCAATAGAATTTAAATTAAGAGGAGAAAGGATAAGAGTATTAATAGAGTGGAGTCTACTCAAGGGAGAATGAAACTAAGGTAATCACAGTAAATAGAATTACTTAAATAATTTAGAAGGTTCTAGAGTGGTTGATAATAAGCCAACTAATCTATATGCACACATAATGCACATGCAGTGTGCATCATGGTGTCACTATTGTAACAGTGCTACTCCTTCCCAACTCTACTATGGTTTTTTGTGCCCTGTCCTGTACTTTGGGCACAGAATCTTTCTTATTTCCTGCTCTATTACTCTTTCTCTTATTGCATTTCTTCTTCCATATTCTATACACTGCACCTTCATCATTTCCCTTTTTCCTCTCTCCATTTCTATACTTCTTGGCAGGGTCTGTTAAGACTCTAGACCTCACAGTTGAATATGTTCAACTTGAAGCCTATATCTAACACTTGATATCTTTATGCTCCTTATTAGAGGGTCCAGTTAAGGTTTTCAGTGAAGTTATATCAGAGAAGAGATATTAACAAGTATCACAAATGGCCACTTACTGATCTGTAATTGGTGATTTGGATATTTAAAAGGCTCAAAAAAGCAAAGTTAGACAAGTAGCAAGAGATGTTGTTAAGTCTGAGGTCTAATCCTTAGACAGAAAGTCCTTATGTACAAGAAAGTAATAGTCTGTGCACTAGGATAGGCTATCACATGCTACTACCTATTGTTTTACATATAGTAGTGCCTTTGTACTCAAAATAGCAATAACTTAACCATATGGAGGCTGTCCTTTGTTCTAATTAAAGACAGATGGCTATCTATGGGTAATTAATTAATGTTTATGTGCAAACATTAAGGACTTCATATCTCCATTAATATTAATTGCCTTGAGGTTGTTTTAGGCTCATTCTGAGCATTATAGAGAAGGCTTCTGCTGAGCCTAGAACCAAAGCATTGATTGTGGCAGTTTCTGAGATATTAGCAATTTAATAAACAGTAACATAGTGGTTACCTGTTGATCTGCTTAATATCTCAACTAATACTGATTGCCTTGAGATGTGACTAGCATCAATCAAAAGGTCTTTTTGAGGGCTTTCTGTAGCCATTAAGACCTTGAGAATTGTCAAAGAATTGATAGAGATATAGCTGAATAAAAATTGTGACAACGAGACTTTGAGTAGCACCCTTGCAGTTGTCCTAAGACAAGCAAGAGTACCAATCCCTCAATGTAAAGATTACAGAGAGGAATACAAAAAGAGAGAACTTGTCATTTCCTTCTCTTTCTGATCTGTATTTATCCTAACTAGATATGTAACAGTTGTTACAATGTGGTAACACTACTTGTAACTCTAAGTGACTAGTTAAGTGACAGATCAGTGATGAGGGTGGCAAGTGGAGTTATAGCTGAGTCATTGTCTGATAATGGGTTAGTCCAATATTATCTCATTTGGTCTAGTTCAAAGATAGAGAGAAAGATAATCCAAGATTCCTCTGAAGAGTCCTGTGTAGCAACTTAGCCTAAGATGACTTAATCACCCTCCAAGTCTGAGTTGACAAAGAGAACTTGATAAAGTTCCCATTTGATTTTCTATACTATATATACAACTACTATTATGGTTATGCACTGCTCCTCCTACAGTCCTTATGTTACTTGTCATGTGACTATCCTGTCATGTGTTGTGACTGTGACATGACCATTTCTGTGACTGATGTCACACATTTTATGACTGTGACATAACTCCTTTCCTATGTTTCACCTTTATAGTAGTGATTCAACTAAATAAAAGAAAAAGGAAATAGAAAATAAAAATAGAAAATGACTTAGCCATTTTGCCAAGTCATAACACTCCCCACATGAGAAGAGAGAAGAATGAGTTTGCATCCCAAAGGCCCAATATCTTTTCCATTATGTCTATTATGCACAACAGCATCCTGAAGTCCCTAGTAGAGCTTAGATCTAAGAGTATGTTGATGTGTTCTAGCCCAGTTGAGTTTTCCCTGCTCACAATTTGCCTATGCATCAACAACAAACTGCTAGAATAGCTTTCCACTATAGAAGAGAGGTAATTGAAGACCATCTCTTACATAAAGACAATAGGCATAGTAGTATGTATCAGATATCACCTGTGAGCAAGCCCATTCTTCTCTATCTCTTTGCCTTGTATTTTCCCCTTGTTCTCTAAGTTGAGCTCCACTGTCATGCTGGACAGCCATTTAGGTAATAAAAGTGATATTTTTCACTATAACAACAAGAATAACTAGCTTGCGAGATGAGTTTGGCCCCCCAGAGATATTATTAGATGCCCAGTCATGGACTCAAGCATACTACTTGAGTAGCAGAGTAGTGGCTGTGACCACCACTACAGAGACCTCATAAGAATTGTCCAGAGAATTTTATAACAGATCTATAACAGAACTCCTCTCTAGAGTACTCTCAAGAGTAGAAAGGACCTTAGAAGATGTTTTCTATAAGAATGATGTCATATCTTGGTAGCAGTGACTTATTTATAACATTTAGGTTACCATCAGAGCAGGGCCATCATTGCTGATAGCTAATTATAGCAAGAACTAGCAAGACAAGTTCTCTTGAGGATTGTACTACAAACCTAACAGAAGGAGACTAAGGCTCAAAGATGTGATGAGGTATAGAGAAGTAGTAGAAGGACTAGAAAGGTCAGGCAAAGAGGTCAGGTAAAGAGATAGAAGAAGAGGTGTTTAATGAAAACAATATGCTTGAGAGCAAGACAACTTGAGATTGCTGTCTCTCTCTATAGCCCAGAAAAAGACTCAAGAGCTATCTATTGTTTAGAGAAGAACTCCAGGAGTAGGATTAGAGGAGTGGGGAGTGGTAGCCAAGTGATCAGGAGAGGTACTATCTCATCATTTCACTTTTACTATCTTTGGGAATTTGGAAGATTTCTTTGTTTCTTTTCTTTTGTTGTATCATTGCTTTGTAATCTTAATAAAATACTCTAGGGCACAGAAGAGAAAAAATACTTTTTCTCTTCATTATCTCTCCCTCTGTTGCTCTAGAGCTAAAAGGCTATTTGAGTGATTTAAGGTTTTCTTTTGTGTTTGCTTTATGAAAACTCTATAAAACTTCCCTCAAAGGGATACTCAAGCCTTAATGGACTTAGGCATTTGCTTATGCTAGGAGCTAACCACTCGCTATGTGTTTTTAGAGTAGGCTTCCAGTTGTATAGTCAGCTGAAGTAGAGCTTACACAATGGCACAGGAGTTCTAGGTAGTACTGCTATACTGACAGTAAGCCAGGCTACTAGACTAGGTAAGAGCAGTAGTATCATGGCATGAGATGAACATGTGCCTTAGGGATCCTATTACAGTGAGGGTTCACTTGAGTGAATACTAAAAATAGTTCTTCTTTCTTAGATTTCTATTTAATATGTTTTGGTTATTCTTTGGACCTTTATCTTTAGTAAGCTCTCTATTATTTAATTTATTTTCCCAGTGCCTACTTGTTTAGTACACAATTGTGAAGCAGTTTGGAGATTTTGCCTCTCTGACCTCGCTTTCACCTTTGTTTTGTGATCAAACCTTTTGATTCCTATTACTACAGATTGGAATTCTTAAATGCCATCCATTTTCTCCCTTTGGAAACAACAAAACATAATAAAGAGCAGAATATAAAGAACTATTCTAGTTGATCTGTTTAAGTCATCCTCCCCTAGCCTGTAATACCATATCTCTATTATCTAATGCATAATGTACCCCATCCTCAGGAATTTCTCCATTCCTCTATTATCTGATTGATTTGAACCTCCTCCACTTGTCTTTCTGCTTCTACTCCTCTATGCTCCTGAGTTGTCCTTAGTAGTTGCTCAATAAGTTAGTGTCTGCACAAATCAAGTATAGCATCCTCAAGGTTTTGTGGAATATGTGTAGAAGTTAAGTAGTATTTAGTTCTTCTTCTTCCTTTTTCTCTATTCAAGACAGGAGCAGCAGGTTGCTGATCTTTTTGTGCTCATTCCTTAGCTCTCCTAGCTTGGTGTTCTTCTTCAACAGCATCCATATTTCATTGCTCACTTATAGCTACTCTAAGAAAAAAGGTATACTATTGCCTCTAAGAAGGAGACCCCTACTCTAGATCTCTCTCTCAATGAGCAGTTGTCAATCCTGTGCATATACAGATCACAATGGACCCCTAGCACCAAGTTAATAATAGAAGAGTTTATAGATATACTACTGTAGCATTGCTCAAGGAAACAGTTTTTTTGGAAGAGGAGACCTGAGCTTAGTCACACACTCCAAGCTTTATACCACAGTTATAGAGTACTGTCCCCTTTACACCTAGGGCCCAGCTTCCAGTCAAGGTATAAAGAGAGTAGAAAGATATAAGAGAGCAAAGAGGAGAGCAAGGGAGAGTGGGGAATAGTGCTGACTCAGAACTGACCAAGCAATTTGATCACATGCTTTCTTTTTTTATTTTTTACCTTCAGTCAACTCAATCAATTTCACAAAATTTGAGTAAATTCAGGATATTTTGGAATAAATTTGTGAATGACTTTCTCTTTTCTCTTTTTGTTTAAACAATTTTTTACAATATATTTAATCATCATAACCCTTTTCATAATTCAACCCAAATGATTGTGTGAGAGGAATATAATATGTACAAACAATACCAGCTTATCATTGAGTTTATTCTCTCAAATCATAATTAGCCATTATCCCACACATGACACAGCATACATATTAGACAAGGTTTTCATCTAGGCCTCTAGCCTTTTTTGAACCCTCTACTAATTCTGCGTTATTAAGTTTGTGTTCAAGTCAGTCTGCTATGCTCCCTTCCTACAATGGTCTATGCAGCTATAGATAGTGTTGTTGATCAGGTCACTTTGCTCCCTTCTAACAATGGTCTGCAATATAATAAGCAATATTGTATGTCAGGTCACTTTGCTCCTTTCCTACACTGATAGTTTGCACTGTTGTAAGTCAGGTCGCTCTGCTCCCTTCCTACAACAGTAAGGCCATAGTCAGCTCACTTTGCTCACTGCCTGTTCCAATTTTATTCCAATTTATTTGAATTTCTTCTGAATTTATTTGAATTTTGTAGAATTTTTGAGTGAAAAGCAAGGTCATGTGACAAAGTTGCTTGGTCAGTTCTGAGTCAGCAGCCATCTTCCCACATCAGTCTCACATATATACTAGACAAGGTTTTCATCTGGGCCTCTGGCCCTTTTTGAACCCTCTACTAATTCTGTGTTATTAAGTTTGTATTGAAGTCAGTCTGCTATGCTCTCTTCCAACAACAGTCTGCACAGCTGCAGATAGTGTTGTCTATCAGGTCACTTTGCTCTCTTCCAACAACAGTCTGCACAGCTGCAGATAGCAACCTGATCAACTAGATACTAGACTAGATTCCAATAAATTCAGAATAAATTCAAATAAATTACAATAAATTGTAATAAAATTGGGACAGGCAGTGAGCAAAGCAAGCTGACTGTGACCTCACTGTTGGTTGGAGGAAGGGAGCATGGCAACCTGACTAACAACATTACAAACCAGCAATATAGAAAGGGAGCAAAGCAACCTAACTTATAACACTGCAAACTACCAGTATAGAAAGGGAACAGAGTGACCTAATACACAACACTGCTCACTGTTATTGGACAGAACTGATCACATCGTGACATCATATTTCTTTTCTTCTTTTATCATTAATCTGAAACACTAGCCTTAGTATAAATACCTAGGTTATTGTAGGCTCACACTCAGTCATCTACCACACTGGGTGACGTCTGAGGTGAGCTTTAGTTCTCTAAATCACGTATCAGCTCTTATTACTGTATTATAGTTACTTTCTCTATAGGTAAATATATAAGTCGTCTACCACACTGAGTGACATCTGAGTTACTTTCTCTATAGAACTTAAGTACTGTCACACAGACCATTGTAGGAAGGGAGCATAGCAGACTGATTTCAATACAAACTTCATAATGCAGAATTAGTAGAGGGTTTAAGTCAGGCCAGAGGCCCAGATAAAAACCTTGTCCTTATTATGAAAATTTCATATTAGTCATCACAATATTTTTAACAATATAGAAGGTTACTTGCCATTTTACTCAAGTTCGACTCACTTCGTTCAGACTTCAGGTGTGCAGTTAGCTAGTTATTATCAGTAATATATTGACTCACTTCGTTCAGACTTCAGGCACTTGCCTGTTGATTGTTAAGGTTCAACCGCGCTCATTCATTATTGCCCTGCCTTCTTGAAATGACTCCATCAAACCCTTGTCCAGCCCAGTCATCCATAAGTGCTGTTGAAAGTTTCGAGTTGCGGCCGACTCACTCACATGAACCACCTCATAACCAAAGTGATAGCGATCAGGTTGACCCAAGACGACCTTATCCATGCCTTGATTCGGGTTGCACGAGACGTTTCACCGGTCGATATACGCTCAAAGTTCATATGGCAACCCACAAACCCAAACCCCGTGCTGCTTTTTTATGTACACTAGGTTGCCTGGAGAAATTCTCTCGACAGCATGATAGACTGCGACATGAAGTCGCGAAGCACGGAAAGATCTGCGAATTCAC
>Ga0153998_1000334_pt1 | contig 10055 bp, 15 predicted proteins | sample TSNC082MetaG_FD_104725 | JGI IMG/M metagenome (GOLD analysis project Ga0153998, IMG submission 104725) | Attine ant fungus gardens microbial communities from North Carolina, USA - TSNC082 MetaG | ecosystem: Host-associated > Fungi > Mycelium > Unclassified | place: USA: North Carolina, Lumber...
CTGGAGGGATGTTCTATACTATATACTGGTTCTGCATTCAGGGTCTCTGTGATTGGAGCTAAACTAGTGTGTTTAAGTATCACTAGTAAACAGGCTAGGGTAGCTCCGGAGTGTTGTCATGCCATTTAGGGGTGGAGATGGAGGTGTCCCCTTATATTATGCTGATACCTCGAGAGGCAACTAGGATGAGCTGGCATCAGGTTACTAAGAAAGTTACTAAGGGACTACACTCTAGATCTACCTTTGAATGGACTAACTTAGAAAGATGGCAGACTTGTACTCTAGAACCAGTACTACTCAGAAGATAAACTTAGACTAATAGACTTTATGCTTGTAAATAAGCATTGATGGCATCAGATCAATTATATTTAGATAAATGACCTCTAGAACATGACTTGGAGATACTAGACATTTATTGGGACTTACTAACTATTTAATAGGTAAACAAGGAAGTTTAAATTACAAAGCAGCATTAAGAGAATGATAGGAGGAGAAGAAAGAATATTCTAGAAGGAAATGGCAATGGAGACGTGTTATCTTTGATGAGAAAGACTTAGTGCAGGGATGCATCATTATAAAGACAGAAGAAGAATGTATCATCAGTGGGATTTTGGGAGGACTTAGGGCAGAAAGGAGTCGAGGAAATCCTAAAAGTAGTAATAGTTTCCTTTTTATATTTTATTCCTTGAGTTTCAGGGCTTTGTAATAACTTTAATATAGTATCTAGGGCAGGATGAAAGGAGAGAACCTCTTGGCACTTATTTCCATCATTACTGCCTCTGGAATTGTGAAATGCGAAACTATTGAGTGTAAGAGTTTGGAGTTTGGAGTTAGTAGAATGTCTTAAGCAGAATACAGAATATACCCAGAACTCGATCTAGAGAGGAATAGCAGATGCAACTCAGGCAGACTTCAGAGAGGATAGCAGGCTAGGAAAGCTTGGCTAGGTGCACACTTGGATTGCATCACACCCATAAGGTTCAGTGTTAGAAGTGTAGACAAGAGGGCAACTGAGTATAGAGGGTCCATAAGTGATCAACTAACTGTATTTTCCAGTTGAGTCTAGTCATGATGTGTAAAGATTGACACCTTAGGGAGGCTATGCAATGACAATCTTACATTCATTTCACAACAACCAACATATATTTTATTAGAGCTGTATATAATTCTACTTTTACTTATAACCTTTATTTTTGATTATCTCCCCTCGGACCTTTAGCATGCGATTGGGAGCTGGTACATTATTGTTTTGTTTGTTCCAGTGTGCAATTCTCTTTTGCACCCTTTCATCTGAAGTCCACCACGAGAGGAGTTTCAGATTGAGAGTTTTCTTATTCTTTCCGCTTCTCTTTTACTTTAACACTTTGAGCATTCTAAACTTTATTTTCAAAAAAGATGCCTAATTCTTTAAATCTTTCTAGAGCAGAAAACCAACCAGAAACTAAAACTAGAAGTCATCAAACTTCTACAGCGCAGCGTGCCAGATTGGTACATCTGTGTAAGGTTGCTAAACTCTAAGCTAAAATAAAGCCAACTGCTCTTTGTTCAGCAATTGACAAAGAGAACTCGATAGAGTCTCTGTTAGATTTTCCTATACTACTTATACAACTACTACATGGTCTGTGCACTACTTTCCCACACTTATCATGTGACCCATCATATGACCCATCATGTGACTATGACTTGTGACACTTTCCTGCACTCCCTTCTGTGTAATAAGTCCAAGAGAAAAGAAAAATAAATAAATAAATAATGACTTAGTTATTTTGCCAAGTCATGATACTACTCTCCTCTTAAGTTTCCTCGTCCCAAGAAATTTTCTACAACTCATAGTAAGGGTCAACCATGTTGCCTATTTCATCTTTATCTTTCTCTGTCTATTTCCTCAGTCCCAAGTCTTCTTGCTCGATTTCTTCTTCCTCTTTGATTGTCTCCATTATTTTCCTCTCCCTTGGTCATTTACCCTTCCATCGTCTCCAGTTTCTTTCTAGTCTGCCCCAATATTCTTGGTCGTATCTCTTATCTGACCATCTGAATAATTTTCTTGCCATAAACCTCCCTGGCAATTCTCCTCTTTTAAACATTCCTTTCTTGTGTTCTTGTCTCACCATATCCTCTGTGTCTTGCCGATATTCTTTCTTGAATTCTTTGATCGCTTCTTTTGCGTTTTTCAAATTTTTCCTCTCTTCCCAAGTGTTTGACTCTGCCGTGAATCCTTTCCAGCATACTAGGTATTTGTCCTTTCCTCTTGCTTATCGCTTGTTCAGAATTCTCTCTACTTTCTATTCTTTCTCTTCTTTGATTATTACTAGAACTGGTTGCTCTCTTTTCTGCCCTTCTACTTGCCCTATGTATTTACATATCCTACTGATGTTTATTACCAGGTGTATTTTTACTGTACTAGGTAGCTCTAATTTCACTGTATTTGATGATACAATTTTCTTAATTTTGTAAGAGCCTATGAACCTCTCTGTTAACTTTTCTGTCCTCTTATCAACTATTTGGTACTTCAAGTTCTTAGTGCTTAACATTACTAAGTCCCCTACTTTATAGTTGTCTACTTCTCTTTTTTTCCTGTCTGTATATTTCTTCATCTCTTCTTATGCTTTCCCTAGTGCTGCTTTTGCCTCCTCTTGGATTTTCTTTATTTTCTCAATGAACTTCTCTGCCCTCTGGTATTTCTCTTTCTTTCTACCTTCAAACCCCATCCTGGGATCTTGTCCATAATTTGCCTTAAAGGGCGATGTCCGAGTACTTGAGTGCGCTTTGTTATTATATGCGAATTCTGCTGTTTCTAACCATTCAGGCCACTGTTTTTGCCTATGATCAATGAACATCCTTAAGTACTGTCCTAATTCCTAATTAACCCTCTCTGTTTGTCTGTCTGTCTGAGGGTAGAATGCCATCAACAATTTACTCTTTATCCCCAGCATATAATTCAACTCTTTCATTAACCCTGTTGCAAATTATGGTCCCTGATCCAAGATAATGCTCTCGGGTAGACCATGTAGTTTCCACACATTATCTCTAAACAACCTAGCTAGGCCTTCTACCAATGTCTTTTCTGTAGTAGGTATGAAATGAACCATTTTTGTCAACCTATCGACTACTACCAAGATTGAGTCGTATCCCTGAGCTAAAGACAGCTTTGTAATAAAGTCTGCTGATATGTATGTCCAAGGCTTCTTTGGAATTGAGTTTGGCATTAACTTTTCTACTGGCTGTTCTGTGTGATTTTTGTTATGCTGGCAAGCATCACATTCCTCTATATACCGCTTCATTTCCTTCATTACTCCTGGCTACCAAAAATTGCAGGTAACTAATTCCACTGCCTTCTATTGCCCCCCATGGCCTCCTACTGGCATATTGTAATGCAGCCTAATTATCTCTGTTCTAAGCCTATCATCTTTTGGTACATAGACTTTCCCTTTCTTGTACATTACGCTGTCCACCTCTCTCCACTTTTCGTCTCTTAACATCTTTACCCCTGCTTGTTTTATTTCTTCCATTGCTTTTACTACTTTGTCATCTTTTACTTTTGACTTTCTTACTTCCTCTAGTAGATCTACTCCATCTACTATTATTTCTACCACCTTAGCTTTTATTACTTCTAACTACTCCGGTTTTACCAATGTTTCATCCTTATTGTCCTTTTCTACTCCGATCTCCTAGTCTAGCCTCCTGCTCAGACTATCTGCTTTCCCCATCTTACTTCCCGGAATATGTTTTAGTGTAAAATTGAACCTAGATAAGTATAAAGCCTATCTTGCTTGTCTTTGATTTAACTTTTGTGTCTTTATAAAGTACTCGAGGTTTTTATGATCTGTCCAGATCTCGAATTTAACTGTTGTTCCCTCTAAGAAGTGTGTAAGGGGGCACTTAGAGGCATCCCAGAACACACTCGACATTAGTGGAGGAGGTGTCTTAAATAAAAGTAATGAATAGTCCAGGAGCTCTAATCAATGTTGAGGTAAGGTATTCTACCATACATCACTAGCTATATATACTAGACTAGCTGGTCTGTGTGCTGGTTACTAAGGGAACACAGATCAGGACACTAATAACTACTATACCTAATAAGGCTATGTAGTACTAACCATGGCAACAAGAACAAGAGGGAAGGGAACTATGAATAGTGGGCTCCAAGGATTCAAGGGCAAGCTAGATAATACTCACCTATACCAGGTTACCTAAGCTACTCTAGAGCGTTCCCTTATAAAGTGTTTCCATGTCTTTAAGCATCTGATTACTGCTAACATTTCTTTATCATATATTTCATAGTTTCTCTTTGTATCACTTAAAGATTTTGAAATGAAAGCAACTGGTCTCCACAAGTTGTCTAAGCACTTCATCAATAGTACTCCTCCAGTTGCATAATTTAAAGCATCTGCTTCTACTCTAAACTCTTTGTCCAAGTCTGGTGCTGCTAATACTGGTTTTGTTATAAAGACTCCTTTTAACTCATCAAATGCCTTTTGTTGGCTTTCTCCCCATATCCACTTCACATCTTTCCTGGTGAGCATATTCATCAGCCTAGCTACTTAAGCAAAATCTTTGATAAACCTCCTATAGTAATTTGCAAGACCTAAAAATTTCCTGACATCTTTTACATTTTTTGGCTCTGGCCAACTTAACACTCCTTTCATCTTTTTCTTCTCCATTTCTATTCTGTTTGGTCCTATAACAACACCTAAGAACCCTATTTTCCGTACTTTCCACACATACTTTTCTGGCTTAATATATGTAAGGGGACATCTCCATTTCCATTCCTGAATGGCACGATGACACTCCAGAGCTACCTTAGCCTGTTTTACTAATAATACTTAAACACACTAGTTTAGCTCCGATCCTGCTAACCCTGATACTAAGGGATATAAGCTTAGTATATAATGTAAAAGATTCCTTCAGGAGCCTCATTCTAATCTCTGAGAATTCTCCTGAAGGTGAGTTGTACCCTAACTACAATCTGTAATATCACTGAGGATTCTTCTGGAGTCTTGTGCCCAGTCGTCCTTACAATATACAAGTCATTTTCTTCTAACCTCTTTGTAAGGGGACCCTTCACACATGACCCTGGAGTGCCCCCCGTTGCCTCCCAACATAATTTCATTATGCAGCCCCTAGTTACCAAAGAATGGAATGCAAGGGAATTTTAGTATATATTGTAGATTATTCCTTCCAGGAGCCTCATCTAATTCTCTGAGGAATCTCCTGGAGGTGAGTTGTAACATATTCCATACTATAATTTCTCTGAGAAATCTCCTGGAGTCCACTCCGGTTGCTCTCACAGCAGAATTAGATCTCCTTGCTAGAGCCCCAGAATTTCTCAGTGAACAGCTACCCTCTGGTCGCCCTCTGATCACTCTACTCCAAGAGAGATGTCGCTCTCTGCAGACACCCCTCCAGCCGTCACTGATGTCTTGGGCTACTTGCAGCACTATCTCCAAGAGTTAACCGAATGTCAGAACGCTTCGGAACACACCATCAATGCTATCCTCACGGGCCTAACAGCCCAATTACAACAACTCACTCAGCTCATAACCGCTCCCGCCCCAACAGTCGCTCCGCCTTCTATACCCACGTCTCCGCCTCCTGTCAGCCCTCCTTCTCCGGTTCCGTCTGCCCCGTCTAAACAGCAGACGAGGCCAAAACTCCCTTCTCCTCCAGACTTCTCCAGCAAACGGAGTTCTGGACGAGCCTTTCTCAACTCCTGCACGCTGTATTTGCGCTTGGCCCTGGAGCAGTTCACCTGCGATGAGGAAAAAATCTTCTGGACCCTCGCCTTCTTCAAGAATAGACGTGCTGCGAAGTGGTCCGAGAACCTTTTTTACCAGGAGACAGACACTGGCATCTTTTCAATTCGATCCTGGACCGACTTCGAACAACAATTCCGGAGTCAATTCTTTCTGGTCAATGCAGAAGCGGACGCCATCAACACTTTGGAGGGGTCTTTATACTACCAAGGAAACTGGACGGTAGTCAATTACTTAGACAGCTTCCTGATCTTAGCCTCAGACGCCAGATATATGGACCCCTGGACCTTGGTGGTCAAATTTCGTCGCGGACTCAAATTGAACATCCAAAGCCAGATCGCCACCATGCCTTTCAGACGACCTGCAGACACTGATCTAGAGACCTGGTATGCAGCAGCCCAGAGGATCGACTAGGTGCGGTTGGCAAATGAAACGTTCCAATCCACACTCCAGTCAACAACCGTGACCCCTGCACGCTTTGCCTTTGCTCGACCAACCCCTTTCTCTGTACTCCACTCTCCTCCAGCAGCTTCACCTTCCGTTCCACCAAAACCCCCTCCGCCTTCGCCTGCACTATCCAGCGGAATACCCATGGACGTAAACACAGTCTGGAAAACGTGCTCTTTATCTCCATGAGGTTGCTATCAGTGCGGAGAGGCCAACTATTTTGTGAAGGACTGCCCCCACCGTTTGGACGTCTGAAGGTTAACCGCAGAGCAGAGAGAGGAGTTGATTGAAGATTTAATGGCCCTGAAGGATGCAGTAGAGGAAGAGGGGGTTTGTTCAGCCCGGAGGAGGGTTTTGTTTAGTGTGGCCGGTGAAAAGTGTGCCCTAGTCACTGCTAGTTAATAGGTTTGCTGTATTAAACGTAGAAGAGGTCAATACAGATATCCGTGAACCTATAGACATACCCCCTCTCTTTCCCTCTGCTCTGGACAGGATAGTGCAACCCCGGAAGCCAAAATGGGAAAAGAGGTTATCCAAATGACTCTCCGTTAATACCCTTGATGCTCGCGGGATGTCGATCATCCTGCCAATAGAAGTCAGCACCACAAACACTAGTAAAATGCATTTCGTCAAGGCACTCTTGGACTCCGGAGCTACAGGCAACTTCATAGATCGAGACTTTGTCCAAACGAAAGGCATTAACACCCAGAGCATCTCTCGCCCTATACCGGTGTACAATGTAGATGGCTCCCCCAACGAGGCAGGTCAGATCTCTAAAGTGGTAGATGTGGTTCTCCATTACAAAACTTACTCCAAAAGGACGCTCCTTGCTGTCTCCAGCCTCGGAAGGCAAAACATGATTCTCGGTTATACCTGGCTCAAGGACCACAACCCAGAGGTCAATTGGCAGACTGGAGAAGTGCAGATGAACTAATGTCCTCCTCGATGTAAAGGATGCCGTGTGATACGAAAGGAACAAGTGTCGCGGAAGAGGATGGAGACCAGAGCCCTCAACGTCTGCTGGTCCGGACCCTTTCTGGAGTATGCGGAAGACTCAGAAGAGGACAAGGTCCCCGTTCGGATTCATGAAGCTGAATACGAGCCAGGGGACTGACTTTCATGACCAGAATCCTCCCGGACTCCACTGCGGAAGACCTATGTGCCGCCTCTACAACCTCCCAGAAACTTGCAGAAGGAGCTCGTCGATCCGCGGAGGTACAAAAGGAACCTTTCGTTCCACCCGACTGCGTCAAAGGATTCGAGTCCGTATTTGCCAAGGAGGACTTCAACGTCCTCCTGGAGCACAGGCAATGGGACCATGCCATCGAACTCATTCTGGGTTCAGAGTCTAAGTCATCGAAGGTCTACTCTCTGTCTCCAGTGGAACAAAAGGAATTGGACTCCTTCCTAGAGGAGAATCTGTGCACTGGACGAATCCACCCCTCCAAATCCCCTATGGCAGCTCCAGTGTTCTTCATTAAGAAGAAAGATGGCTCACTCTGGTTGGTTCAGAACTATTGAGCACTCAACTCTATGACGGTCAAGAACAAGTACTCTCTCCCACTGATCTCTGAACTCGTGTCCCAACTCCGTGGGACCAGATACTTCACTAAGCTGGACGTCTGTTGGGGTTTTAACAACGTTCGCATTAAGCTCAGAGATGAGTGGAAGGCGGCCTTCTGAACCAATCAAGGCCTATTCAAACCCTTGGTAATGTTCTTTAAAATGACTAACAGTCCAGCCACCTTCCAAACCATAATAAACGATATCTTCTGGAACCTCATAGCGGAAGGTATTATGGTCTACCTGGACGACATCCTGATCTTCACCAAGACGGAGAAAGAGCACACGCAAGCGGTCCAATGGGTGTTACAAGTCTTGAAGGAGAACAAACTCTTCCTCCACCTAGAGAAGTACGAGTTCTACAAGCAACGGATTGAGTACTTGGGTCTGGTCATCTCGGAGAACGAAGTCTTTATGGATCTGGTCAAAGTCGCAAGAGTCTGAGAATGACCTACTCCGGAGAACAAGATGGACGTTCAGGCTTTCCTAGGCTTCGTGAACTTCTACCAGAGGTTCATTCAGGACTTTTCTGCTAAAGCTCGATCCCTCTTTGACCTAACATGCTCTGAACAAGTCTGGACGTGGAGTGGAAAGGAACAGACGGTCTTTGAAGACCTCAAAACAGCAGTAACCACTGCTCCGGTGTTGGTGTCTCTGCAAGAATCAGACCCCTTCCAGATCGAAGCAGATAGCTCGGACTTCGCCACAGGGGCAGTCTTGTCTCAGCAGTTGACGACGGATGGAAAATGGCACCCCGTAGCATTCTATAGTAAGTTCTTGTCCTCCGTGGAGCGGAATTACGAAATCCATGACAAGGAAATGCTGGCTATTATCTGTGCATTAGAAGAGTGGAGGCACTTTTTGGAAGGAGTGACCCATCTGGTGGAAATCTGGACCGACCACAAGAACCTCGAGTATTTCATGACGGCCAAGAAACTTAACCGTTGCCAAGCTCGTTGGTCCTTGCATCTGGCTAGATTCGACTTCTTGCTTCATCACTGCCCCGGACATGCTATGGGCAAACCAGACACACTGTTGAGGAGAGCTGATCACGAAAACAGAGCCTCTGACAATGAGAATGTTGTCCTCCTTCGACTGGAGTTCCTTGTGGTGCGTGCCCTGGAAGGAGTGGAACTGACAGGCGTGGAACAGAAGATCTTGTCTGACATACACAAAGGAAACCAGAATGGAGACCAAGAAGAACCCATCGCTAAGGCAGCACGAGAGCTCCGACGCTCTACTAACAGGACAGTGCACTCCTCAGAGTGGTTGAACATAGATGGCCTGCTCCGGTTCCGAGGGAAGATATACGTACCTCAGAGTCCGAACTTACGTAGATAGATCATAGCCCTCTGCCACGACACCCACATCGCAGGTCACCCCGGATGCTGAAAGACACTAGAACTGGTGTCCTGGAACTACTGGTGGCCCCAGATGTCTAGGTATATCGGCCAGTATATAAGCACCTGTGATCTCTGCCTCCAGACGAAATCCTGGCGGTACTCTCCAGTTGGCGAACTTCAACTGCTTTCCGTTCCGGACGCACAGTGGGATACACTCAGTGTCGACTTCATGGTCGAACTCCCGGAGTCCTCTGGACATGACGCCGTCATGACTGTCGTAAACTCCATCTCCAAGAGAGTACACTTCGTTCTGATACATACAATGGTCACAGCAGAAGGAGCGGCCAGACTCTTTTTTTACCACATCTAAAAGCTCCACGGCCTCCCGAAGCGTGTTGTCTCGGACCGCAGACCCCAGTTTGTAGCTTCATTCACTAAGGAGCTATACAGGCTACTAGGTATATGACTATCCTCCTCCACAGCTTGGCACCCCCAGATAGACAGACAAACAGAACGCGTCAACCAGAAGCTTGACCAGTTCCTCTGCCTATTTGTCAATGAACGACTGGACGAATTCCCCATATGGGCTTTAAGCCAAGCCAAGTCCCCTCCAGACTGGAGACAGTCAACGAATTCACAGAGAGAATGAAGTCCGCCACTGAAGAGGCCAAATCAGCGATCTGCAAAGCGCAGAAGGACATGATGTGGTATTATAATCGAAAGAGGACTCCGGCCCCCACGTACAAACCAGGAGACTGAGTATACTTAGATGCGTTGATAGGGATCAAAGGGAATTTGATCTCGAGACAAGGGTGACAACAAATGGGAATAGAATAATCTCCGAGATGTTTCACAGTTGTGCACTAAACAAGTAGGCACTGGGGAGGTAATCAAATAAAAAGAGGAGAGCTTTATAATGGGGAAAGGGTAGAATATAATCCAAAAGAAA
>Ga0153998_1000337_pt1 | contig 10026 bp, 14 predicted proteins | sample TSNC082MetaG_FD_104725 | JGI IMG/M metagenome (GOLD analysis project Ga0153998, IMG submission 104725) | Attine ant fungus gardens microbial communities from North Carolina, USA - TSNC082 MetaG | ecosystem: Host-associated > Fungi > Mycelium > Unclassified | place: USA: North Carolina, Lumber...
CAAGGCAATTAATATTAGTGGAGATATGAAGACCTCAATGTTTGTACATGGACTTCATTAATTACCCATAGATAGTCATCTGTCCTTTTCTTAGAACAAAGGACAGCCTCCATAAGGTTAAGTTATCACTATATTAAGCACAAAGACACTACCATATGTAGAATAATAGGTAGTAGTATGTGATGATCTATCCTAGTGCACAGACCATCACAATTCTATATATAAGAACTTCTTGTCTGAGGATTAGACCTCAAACTTAACAACATCTCTTGTTACTGTCTAAACTTCACATTTTTGAACCTTCCAAGTTCTAAATCAGCAATCATAAATAAGTAAGTGACCTTTTGTGATAATTTAACTGATTTTATGGGCTATGATAATAATATTTGAGACAGGCACAGACCTGTGGGCTCAAAACCTCTTAACTTCTTATGTAAGTAAATATAGTAACATAAATAATAATACTAAATACTGCATATAGACTGCACATAATGGACACTGTGAGACTCCAGATATAAAACTCTAGCCAAGACAACTTAAGCCTATTGTCATATTCTAGAAATCTGACAATTATGTAATTTATTTCTCCTAATAATTCTCCTAAGAAAATTAATAATAGTAAGATAATATAGTAGACTACTCTCCTCCTATTCTGAACTACCTATAAGTACTAAGTAGTTACAGTGTAATTCCTTAGTTTGTAAATTAACTGTCAGAGAGCCAACTCCAAGCTAGAATTAAGCCAACTGCTCTTTATCAGTGTTTGACAAAGAGAACTTGATAGAGTTCCCATTAGATTTTCTACACTACTTATACAACTACTACATGGTCTGTGCACTGTTTTCCCATACCTATCATGTGACTGTGACACTTGTGACATGACACTTTTCCACACTCCTTCCTATGTAGTAAGTCCAAAAGAAAAAAAAAGAGAAAGAAATATAAATAATGACTTAGCCGTTTTGCCAAATCATAATACCAGATGTTTTTGAGTCAGCAACCACTATCATCTCCCCCCTTGAGGCCATGATGGCTCCTGGGGGGACCCCTATTCTACTAAACCTCTACTACTAATGTTATTATGATTTCACCTTTTATCTTTATATCTGCTTCATTTGTTTATTTATGTCTAACTCATGATCATTGTGATATGTGTTGGATGCATTGTACTAGTTGAGGCTCTTATTGGTGGAGCTTTTCTTGCTTTAGTCTCCTAGAGAGTGACTGTAAGGCTTAGTTATGTTGACCTTAATCTTACTCCTTATCTAAGTTGACAAGGAGAACTTGATAGAGTTTTCATTAGATTTTGTATACTATATATACATATTCTTTAACCCTAACCCAGTCTTATTGTCCCATGCTTCCCTATGAGTCACTTTACTCTCACACATCCATTGATAAGAAAAAGAAAAGAAAAAGAAAAGAAAAGAAATATAAATATTGACTTAGCTATTTTGCCAAGTCATGACACTGCCTCCCTCTTAAGTTTCCTCATCCTGAGGAATTCCTTATAGCTTGTAATATGGGTCAACTATGTTGCCCATTTTGTCTTTATCTTTCTTTATCCATTCTCTTACCCCAGAGTTTTCTTCTTCCTCATCAATTGTTTCTATTGTTTTTCTTCTCCTAAGTCTATCTCCTTTCTATCACCTTCAATTTCTCTTTAATCTTCTCTAATATTCTTGGTTATACCTTTTGTCTAACTACCCAAATAATTTTCTTGCCATAAACCTTCCTGGTAATTTTCCCCTTTTAAATACTTCTTCTTCCCATTCTTGTCTTGCCACATCTTCTTGGTCTTGTTGATACTCTTTCTCAAATTCTTCTATCACTTCCTTTGCATTCTTCAAATTCTCTTTTCCTTCCCAAGTGTCCAACTTCACTGTAAACCCTTTCCAGCATACCAAGTACTTATCCTTTTCTCTTGCCTACTGCTTATTCAAAATTCTCTCCACTTTCCACTTTTCTTTTCCTTTGATTATTACTGGAGCTTGTTGCTCCTGTCTCTGCCCCTCCACTTGCTCTACATATCTTTGTATCCTACTAACATTAACTACCAGGTGTATCTTTACTGTACTAGGTAGTTCTAATTCAACTATGTTTGATAATACTATCTTCTTTATTTTGTAAGGACCAACAAATCTTTTTGTTAACTTCTTTGTCCTCTTCCCAACCATTTAATACTTCAGATCCTTAGTACTTAACATTACTAAGTCCTCTACTTTATAGTTGTTAACTTCTCCTCTTTTCTTGTCCACATATTTCTTCATCTCCTTTTGTGCTTTCCCTAGTGCTACTTTTGCTTTCTCTTGTATTTCTTTCATTTTTTCAATGAATTTTTCTGCTCCCTTGTACTTTCCCTTCTTTCTTCCCTCAAATCTTATTCTGGGATTTTGTCTGTAATTTGCCTTGAAAGGTGATATCCTAGTACTTAAGTGTGTTTTGTTATTATACACAAACTCTGCAGTTTCTAGCCATTCTAGCCATTGTTCTTGCCTATGATCAATAAACATTCTTAAGTACTGTTCTAACTCCTGATTAACCCTCTCTGTTTGTCTATCGGTCTAAGGGTAGAACATTGTTGACAATTTACTTTCTATCCCTAATATCCTGTTTAACTCTCTCATTAGTCCTGCTGCAAATTGGGGTCCTCTATCTGAAATAATGCTTTCTGGTAACCCATGCAGTTTCCACACATTGTTCCTAAACAGCCTTGCTAATCCTTCTGCCAATGTTTTCTTTATAGTTGGTATAAAATGGACTATTTTAGTTAAACAATCCACTACTACTAGAATACTATTGTATTCCTATGCTAAAGGCAACTTGGTGATAAAGTCTGCCAATATATGTGTCTATGGTTTCTCTGGAATTGAATTTGGCATTAACTTTCCTGCTGGCTGTTCTGTGCAGTTTTTGTTTCACTGATAGGCATTATATCCTTCTACATATTGTTTCACCTCTTTTGTTACTCCTAGCTACCAAAAATTGTGAGTAACCAACTCTACTGTCTTTTATTGCCCCTATGGTCTCCTACTGGTGTGTCATAATGCAGCCTAATTATTTCTGTTCTAAGCTTATTATCTTTTGGTACATAGACTTTTCTTTCTTTGTACATTATACCATTGATTTCTCTCCATTCCTTGTCTCTTAACATTTTTACTCCTGCCCTCTTCATTTCTTTCATAGCTTTTACTACTTTATCATCTTTTACCTTTGATTTTCTAACTTCTTTTAGTAGATCTACTCTATCTACTATAATTTCTACTATCTTTGTTCTTCTCACTTTTAAACATTCTGGTTTTACTAATGTTTTCTCTTTTTTGTCCTTTTCTATTCCAACCTTCCAATCTAGCCTCCTACTCAAGCTATCCATCTTTCCCATTTTACTCCCTGGAACATGTTTTAACATGAAATTGAATCTAGATAGGCATAGAGTCCATCTTGCTTGTCTCTAATTTAATTTCTGTGCTTTCATGAAATATTTGAGATTCTTATAGTCTGTCTAGATCTCAAATTTAACTATTGCTCCTTCTAGGAAGTACCTCCATGCCTCCAAACATCTAACTACTGCCAACATTTTCTTGTCATATACCTCATAGTTTCACTCTGTATCACTTAGAGATTTTGAAATAAAAGCAACTAGTCTCTACATTTTGTCTAAGCACTTCATTGAGAGTACTTTTCTAGTTGTATAATTCAAAGCATCTGCTTTAACCCTAAACTCTTTATCTAAGTCTGGTGCTGCTAATACTGATTTGGTTGTAAAAATCTGTTTAAGCTCGTCAAATACTTACTATTGCTCTATTCTCTATTGCTACTTCATGTCTTTTTTCATCAGCATATTTATTTGTCTAGCTACTTAAGCAAAGTCTTTGATGAATCTCCTATAATAGTTTGCAAGGCCCAAAATTTTTTGAATATCCTGCATATTCTTTGGCTTTGACCAACTTAGTATTCTATCCACTTTTTCCTTTTCTATCTCTATTCTATTGGGTTCTATGACAACCCCTAGAAATCCAATCTTTCTCACTTTCTATGTACATTTTTCTAGTTTAACATATAGGTCATTCTCTTCTAGCCTCTTGAATACTTCCTTTATAATTTCATCATGCCCTTCTTCTGTCTCTGTTCCTACTAGTATATCATCTACAAATGCCACAACTTTTCTTTCATTTATCAGGTTTCTTAGGATCTCATTTATTATTATCTGGAATATAGCTGGTGAATTGGTCATCCCAAAGAACATAACCATTAGCTCAAAAGATCCCATATGCATTATAAATGCCCCCTTCCACTCATCTCCTTTTTTTATCCTTATGTTATTGAATTTCCATTTTAGTGAATACCTTTTTACTACCTATGTTATTGATTAGATCTGTAAGAAGTGGTAGCAGGTAGTATTCTTTATTGTCTAGTTATTTAGATTGCAGTAATTCATAACTATTCTCTTGCTCCTATCTTTTGTAAGGACTTAGTTGTGACAACTTAATTCCACTCCTTATCTGAGTTAACAAGGAGAACTTAATGGAGTTCCCATTATTTTCTATACACTACTTATATAACTACTATATGGTCTGTGCACTACTTTCCCACACTCATCATATGACTTGTTATGTGACATGACCATGTGACTTTCCATCATGTGACTGTGATACCTGTGATACCTGTGATGTGATACTTTTCTATACTTCTTCCTATGTAATAAGTCCAAAAGAAAAGTAAAGTAAAGTAAATATAAATAATGACTTAGCTGTTTTGCCAAGTCATGACATCTTTCTTTCCTACAAGGAACACTGGTGATGTTTGAGGGGATTTCAACAGTTTGATGTACTCCTTTCTCAATTGATCTTTTACAAATTTCTGAACCTCTTTTTTCTCATTTCTAAACAAAGGGTAGATTCTTCCTTTCTGCAGTTTAAATGTCTTCTCAAGATCTATAGCATGGTCCCAAGTCTTCCTAGTTGGCATCCTCTTGGATTCTACCTTTCCAAATACTTTTCTCTATTTTAAGAATTTTTTTGGGACCAACTCCTCAATTTTTCTATGATTCTCTTCCATTTCTTCCTCTTTTCCCTAGTTTTCTTTATTGTCTATTACCTATCTAACTACTTTTTTCTCTTTTAGGGTTGCCACTCTTTTTCCCTTGTCTTTCCTCTCTTTTCTTTTTACTTTTGTCTTGCTGCATAGGGACAGATATCTCATTATCTTGATTTCTTTTGTCTCCTAGGTTATCTCAGGGTTATGTGTTGCTAACCATGGCATTTCCAAGATTATATGTTATGAGAGCCCCAAAAAGGAAATAGTTTTCTATGTATTCAAACACTTAATCTGTAGCCTTAAGTTATATAACAGGGTTGAGATATAAATAGCATGGGAACTTAGCTAATCTCATCATGTGACAAGGATCAGATGACCACAGAATGTTTTGGAAGGACTTGTGACCACAGGACTTTAGTATACAGCCACTTGTAAATAGTATAAGTAGTAGGCCAATCTAATGAACATCCACCTAGAGTAATCACTAAGAACTATCACAATACATTGATAACATAAGAACTCGATACCCAATAGTGACCTCGCATCTTACAGCCTCACCACTCACTTACTCTTCATTACCCTTGCTAGTATAGAGGTAGCCTTTGGGCTATCTGCAGAATACTGACACTTCTTCCTCTTTTCTTTTTATTTCTTTAGTTTGATTATTCCTTTGTTTCTCTTATTTTCTTACTACTTTCGCTCTTTTTCTCATTTAATTATTTAATTATTTAGAGAACACTCTAGCTATTACATAAGTTAGAGTAGACAAAAATGTGACACGACACAAAAATAATATATAGATCCTTTTACCCTTAACCACAAAACTTAAAGACCACTTTCCTCTCTGAACTCGTTATCCTTCCCACACTAGTGAGCACAGCACTTATAAGCATTTTGGATAGTAGGCCCTAGCTGTAAAGAGAGCTTCTCAGTCAGTTAGAGACTGAGAGAGGAGACTGGGTACCAAGTCCAGGTATCTTGATCAAGTCCTGACCTTGCAAGTAGACATTTCTCTTTATATTTTTTTTTTGTATAAACTTTGTGCTGTACTCTATTGTGAGTGGTACATGCAGAAGATTGGCAGTAATTCTTTAGGAAGCTACTTAGAGTAGGAATCCTCTTCTTAGAGGCAATCATATAACCATATCATTAGGGCAGTAGTCAATAAGGCAGTAGAACTCCAAACAGGTGAAGACTTTGTGTCCTGTTAGACATAGCCTTGAGTAGTCGTCCTGAAAGAAGAAGCCTTGTTAACAAGCTCCAAATATGAATCCTCACCATTACCACTACCACTACTACCCAAAATGTCTCACTAGCAATTATAACATTAACAACAAGAGGAAATACCTCTGGTACATGTCTCTTGCCAACTACCACCATCTACCAGAGAGGAGTAACTCCTTGCTATGATCACAACCCTGCAGTAGCAGGTCAACACCATGCTCCTTTAATAACAAGGGAGCAGAGTAGAGGTCATGAGATCTTAAGTTTTCAGTAGAAAGATGGAGAAGGTGAGCACGTTCATTAATATAGCTCATCTGTATATTAGAATGAAGATGACAGAGGAGACAGCAACAACCCAGGTGGCCTAGGTATTGTCATATGTGCAAGGAGGAGTGGTAAAGGCATAGAAGGACAATTTGTTAGATGAGCTAGCCAAGGGAGAGTCAGAGATAGAATCAGTAGAGCAATTGTTCACCAAAATAAGAAACAACTTTGGGAAAATATTGGAAGAAGAAAGAAAGATTGAGCAGCTAAGAACAATAGAGTAAGGGGGGAGAACCTGCGACAAGTATGTGCAGGAGTTCAAAAAAGTCACTAGGAGGAGCAATTATGAGAGAAGACCCCTTATTGAAGAATTCAAGAGGGGGTTAAATAGAGCAATTAGAAGGAAATTATCTGAGGTAGAGGAACTGCCGACTACTATTGGAGAGTGGCAAGAGAGAGTGGTAAGATTAGATAGGAACCAGAGGCAGAGCAGGGCAGAGGAAAGAATGTTAGGGAGGAATACAGTACATCAAGGGAGAAATGCACAGCCAAGAGGAGAATATGAGGGGATCATATGGGGGAAGAGGAGGACAGATAACATGGAGAGTAGGAGGACTGAGCACAGGGGGAGAATACAGAGGAGAAGGAGAAGAAAACATGCTCAATAGAGGAGGAACTCAAATAGGTCCAAGAAGAGACCCAAATACAATGGATATAGACAGGAGAAGAGAAGGAGATTGAACATGTTATGTAAGTGGAAAGTGGGGCCATATGGCCAAAAATTGTTGGGAGAGACATAAGAGGAGGATAGTAGAAATGCTACAGGAGTTAGCAAAAGAAAATAGAGGACAGTGAACTCTCAACTGGCCTCCAATAACCTATACAGTGTATTGCACCCAGAAAAGCTAGGCAATAAATTAAAGTTCACCAATACAACTGAGAGAGTAAAAGACATGTGGTATACACTATGGCCTCTAAGAGAGGTTTGGATGAAGGTGGGGCTAGAGAAGCTAGAAAATCATGAGGGAATAGTAGTGAAAGTACTATTAGATAGCGGAGCAACAGGTCTATTCATGGATACGACCTTTGCAAGGGAAAAAGGGTTTAAGATAGAGAAAATGAAAAATCCTCTCCTAGTTAAAAATGTAGATAGAACAGTAAACATAGAAGGAGAAATAACATACCAGATTGAGTGTAATATGTTCTTCAAAGATCATGTAAAAAGAGTCAGGATAGACATGTGCAATTTGGGAAAAACAGAGGTAATACTAGGAATACCATAGTTAGCAGCCCACAACCCATAAATAGATTAGGAGAAGAGAGAAGTAAAAATGACATAGTGCCCACCTATATGTGGAAAAGGAAAGAAACAGATAGAGAAAAAGGCAGTAAAGAAAATAAAAAGGAATAAAGATGAGAAAGTACTAAAGAAGTTGGTACCCAAAAGGTTTTAAAAGTAAAAGAAAGTATTTGGAAAGAAGGAGTCAGAAAGGATGCCAGTGCGAAAGGCCTAGGATCATGCTATAGAGTTAAAGAAAGGATTTATGCCAAAAAAGAGAAAAGTATATTTGCTGTCAAGAGAAGAGAAAGAGGAAGTACAGGCATTTGTAGAGGACCAATTAAGAAAAGAGTACATTTAACCCTCCAAGTCACCCTAGATATTACCAGTACATTTTGTGGCTAAAAAAGATGAAACAAGGAGGATAGTACAAGACTATCATCACATAAACTAATGGACAATAAAAAATGATTATCCTTTACCTCTCATTGTGGATATACTAGATGGAGTAGGAGAAAAAAAGTGTTCACAAAACTAGACTTAAGATGGGGGTATAATAACATTAGGATAAGGGAAGGAGACGAATGGAAAGCAGTATTTACAATGCACATTGGAGCCTATGAACTCACAGTTATGTATTTTGGGTTAACTAACTCCCTCGCTACTTTTCAAATGATAATAAATGACCTGTTCTGGGATCTCATAAACCAAGGAGATACTGCAACCTTCATTGACGACATCTTAATAGCTACAGACACAGAAGAAGGGCACAATGAGCTGGTGGAAGAAGTATTAAGGAGGTTAGAGGAGAATGACCTATTTGTAAAACCAGAAAAGTATAGATGGAAAGTGAGAAAAATAGAATTTCTGGGAGTAGTGATTGGTCCAAAAGGGGTGGAAATACAGAGGGAAAAGGTAGAAGGAGTGCTAAGCTAGCCAGTACCTAAAAACGTCAAAGAAGTACAAAAGTTCTTGGGCCTAGCCAACTATTATAGAAGGTTCATAAAGAACTTCACCAAAATAGCTGCACCACTACATGTACTGGTCAGAAAGGAGCAGAAATGGAAGTAGGAAAAGAAGCAAGAAAAAGCATTTGGAAGACTCAAAGCAGTATTTACTAGGGAACTAGTCTTAGTGATTCCAGATATAGACAGAGAGATGAGAGTGGAAGTAGATGCCTCAGATTATGCAACTAGGGGAGTGCTGTTGACAAAGTATGAAGATAGGAAGTGGAGACCAGTGGCCTTTATCTCCAAATTGCTAAATGCCATGGAGCAAAATTATAAAATTCATGATAAAGAAATGCTGGCAGTCATTAGGTATCTAGAAGCATGGAGGCATTTTTTGGAGGGAGCAAAACTTGAATTTGAAATCTGGATGGACCATAAAAACCTCCAGTATTTTATGACAAGCCAAAAATTAAACTATAGACAAGCAGAATAGGCCCTATACCTATTATAATTTAATTTTGTATTAAAGCACGTTCTAGGGAAGAGCATGGAAAAGGCAAACAGATTAAGCAGGAGACCAGACTGGCAAGTGGGAGTGGAAAAGGACAATGAGGATCAAAAGTTGATAAAGCTAGAGTAGATTAGAGGAGCAAAAACAATAATAGAGGAAGAAAATCTAAAAGAAAGAATCAAAAGAGTACAGGAAAGGGATGAAAAAGTAGTAAAAGCAGTAGAAGAATTGAAGAGGGCAGGAATAAAGATGTTAAAAGATGAGGAATAGGAAATAGAAGATAGAATAGTAATGAAGAAAGGAAGAATATATGTGCCAGAAGGGGAGCTCAGGGGAAATAATACAATTGCACCACGATATCCCAGTAGGAGGGCATGGAGGAAGATGGAAGACAACAGAATTGGTCACTAGAAATTACTGGTGGCCAGGAGTAATGAAGAAAGTAGGAAAATATATAGATGGATATGATACTTGTCAAAGATACAAGAATCGAAGCAAAGCACCAGTAGACAAATTAATGCCTAATGCAATCCTAGAGAAGCCATGGAGTCATATTTTGGCAGACTTTATTACTAAGCTACCACTAGCTCAGGAATATGACATAATCTTAATAGTATATAATTGTATCACAAATGGTTACTTACTTATTTGTGATTGGTGCTTTAGAATCTTGAAAGGTTCAAAAATGTGAAGTTTAGACAGTGACAAAAGATGTTGTTAAGTCTGAGGTCTAATCCTCAGACTATGAGTCCTTATATATA
>Ga0153998_1000342_pt1 | contig 9992 bp, 9 predicted proteins | sample TSNC082MetaG_FD_104725 | JGI IMG/M metagenome (GOLD analysis project Ga0153998, IMG submission 104725) | Attine ant fungus gardens microbial communities from North Carolina, USA - TSNC082 MetaG | ecosystem: Host-associated > Fungi > Mycelium > Unclassified | place: USA: North Carolina, Lumber...
CCAGAGCAGAGCCAAGAGAGTAGAAGGACACTTAATGTAGTATATAAAGAAGTATTCAATAGCATTAGATTATAGATTGTATTTGTATCTAATAATGGACTTGAGATTGATTTTTAATGATTTAAGAGATGAAAAAATAGCAGACTGCTATTGGAAGGAAGTACAGCAACCTTTCAGGCTATACTATCTACTATTCCATATACTATTGTAAAAAAATATATATAGTAGATTGACTATAACACAAACTCAATAACATAATATTACAGAAATTAAACAAACTTTAATCTCACAGACTGTTGTAGGAAGGGAGCATAGCAGACTGACTTCAACATAAACTTTATAAGCCAGGCTGGAGGCCTGGATGAAAACCTTGTTCTAGCATATGGTAGCTTGGTAACCACCTAATAGAAGTACCCAATCTTGGGTCTAGATTATGTCTAGGGCTTGTAGGAGATCTTTAGAGTGGGTTCCCATAGTGAAATCCAGGGGTATAATATGTATCCCATGCTACATATCTGTAGAAAATTCTCTAGCAACATAACAACATCTCATTAGGAATGCCCTCCTCACAATGCTCCTGCACTTTCTGTCATAAGATGTATGCTAGACTCCTTCTCCACTCTTCTTGCTGCACTTCTTATGACTTGGCTATGCATGCCACTCTTTCTGTTAAGACTCTAGACCTCACAATTGAATATGCGTTTCAATTTGAAGCCTATATCTAACACTTGATATCTTCACGCTCCTCGTTAGAGGGTCCAGCTAAGGTTTTCAGTGAAGTTATATTGGAGGAGAGATTTAAGCGAGACTTTGAGTAGCACCCTTGAGATTGTCCTAAGACAAGTAAGAGTACCGATTCCTCAGAGTAAGATTTTACAAAGAAAATACAGAAAGAGAGAACTTGCCGTTCCCTTCTCTTTCTGGTCTGTATTTATCCTAACTAGGTTTTGTGACTACGTTACAATGTGGTAACACTACTTGTAACTAATAGTGACTAGTTAAGTGACAGTCCAGTGACAGAAGTATAAAGGGTGACAAGTTGAGTCAATGTCCTAATAATGGGTTAGTCTGGTGTTGTCCCATTTGGCACAGATCCAAAAATAGAAAGAAAGATAGTCTGAGATTTCTCCGAAGAGTCCTGTCCATTCTGTGAGTCCTTTGTCTCTTAGAGTCCTCAGACATTATTCGATGCATTACTACATAATAATGTCCTCGTCTAGCATTGCCAACATTTCGTCTACTAACCACTCATTATCAGACCATGGCTGATAATAGTTATAGTCCCACTCGATGTTCATAACACTTTCTTTCTCAACTCTTCTCAGTTCCTTTTGCTGTGCCTTTTGTGGCATTGCCACATATGCCACTCTCTCTTTTACTCTCCCCTTTCTTACTTTCTCCTATAGGGAACACTCTCTATATTTGTGCCCCTCTCTCCTATACTTAAAGCATTCCACCTATCACAAAAGGCCACTTACTATTTGTGATTGGGTTGAAGGTTGATTCAAAAAGTGCTTATAAGCAAAGTTTAGACAGTGACAAGAGATGTTGTTAAGTCTGAGGTCTATTCCTTAGACAAGAAAACCTTATATACAGGAAAGTGATAGTCTATGCACTAGGACAGATCATCATATGCTACTATCTATTGTTCTACATATGGTAGTGCCTTTGTGCTTAATATAGTAATAACTTAACCTTATAGAGGCTGTTCTTTGTTCTAAGAAAAGGACAGATGACTATCTATGAGTAATTAATTAATGTCTATGTACAAACATTAAGGACTTTATATCTCCACTAATATTGATTGCCTTGAGATTGTTCTAGGTTCAATCTGAGTGTTATAAAGAAGGCTTTTGCTGAGTCTAGAACCAAAGCATCAATCATGGTGGTTTCTGAGATATTAGCAATTTAATAAACAGTAACATAGTAGTTACCTGTTGATCTGCTTAATATCTTGGTCAATACTGATTGCCTTGAGACATGACTAGCATCTATCAAAAGATCTTTTCAAGGGCTTTCTGTAGTTGTTAAGACCATGAGAATCATTGAAGAATTGATGGAGATATGACTGAATGAAGTTTGTGACACCACTACTATTACTTCTTACCTCCTTATCATTTTTCCTTCTACTTCACACTGCATTACTGTCAGCGTCTAAAGTCCGATGACTGGAATTAAGCCAACTGTCTCTTTGTTCAGAGTTTGACAAAGAGAACTCGATGGAATTCTCACTCATTTTTCTACTACTTATACACTTTACTACCGTGGCTATGCGCTTACTCTCCCATGGTCCTCATGTTACTTTAGTCATGTGACACACTGTGACTGTGACTGTGACGTGACCATCCATCACCATTGTGACATTGTGACAAAGTCACGTAATACTTTCCCATGCTCCATCTTATAGTTGTAAGAAAAGAAAAGAAAAGAAAAGGAAAAGGAATATAAATAATGACTTAGCCATTTTGCCAAGTCATGACAATTACCCTACTTGACAACACCTCAAATCTATTCTGGGGTATTATTACCCCTTTCCTTGCTTCCTTCTTGTTCCTGCAATTTTGGGCTAGGTACTCAAACCCCTTACAACACTGATATATCTTCCCTTCTCTTTCTTCTAGCTCTGCCCTTAGTTTGGCGAGGGCATGATTTTCTTTGAGTAAATTGCTCATCAATGAGTTGTATTGTTCTTGAGACATTGTGGTAACGTCTCAAGATGGGTACAGAGTTAATAGTTGATCTTACTAAAAATTACATCTATTGGGGTACAAGATCTTTACCCAACCAGACACCTACTGCCCTACTTACTACTGCCCTAATAATATGGTTATATGATTACTCCACAGAGGAGATCTCTACTCTAGATGGCCTCTTAGGAGTAACTGTCAATTGTCTGTATAGACAGATGACAAGGGCACTTGTAGCACAAAGTTTATACTAGGAATGTCATGACTTGGCAAAACAGCTAAGTCATTATTTAATATTTCTTTTCTTTTCTTTTCTTTATTACTAGGGTAGAGTATGGGAAAGTATCACATGACCATCACAGAGTCACAAAAGATGTGACAGAAGTTACAGAATGGTCATAGTCACATCACATGGTGTCACAGGTCACAGTCACAGCATGTGACAAAGAAGTCAGCTAATGGACATGAGGACTGTGGGAGACAAGATGCATAGCCATGATAGTAATTGTATATATAGTATAACAAATCTAATGGGAACTCTATCAAGTTCTCTTTGTCAAATGCTGAACAAAGAGCAGTTGGCTTAATTCCAGTATGAAGTTTGGCTCTCTGACAAGGAAGCATTATAAGTAGACTACTAAACACTGCTTGATTATAAGGTCAGGTCTCAGTAGTAATACCTAAGCTTGGTACTACACTTCTACCCACTGTTCCTAACTGATAGTGAAGTCCCCTTAAGCCAAGGGCCTCGCTATATATAGAGATGGCTAGTGATTGCAATGATTGCTGGCCAAGGGTTGATAAGATGAGAGTAAAGATAAGCAAGGTCCAAGGTAGACAGTGCTCTGAAGTAATATTGAGTTCTAGTGTAAGGCTCTAGCCATGATGACTTAAACCTACTCCAAGTTTGAGTTGACAAGGAGAACTCAATAGAGTTCCCATTATTTTCTGTACACTACTTATACAACTACTACATGGTCTGTGCACTACTTTCCCACACTCATTGTGTGACATGACCATGTGACTGTGACACTTGTGATATAACACTTTCCCACACTTCTTATTATTTTTATTTTTTTAAATCAGCGATTTATTATACAGGGTATAAAGACAGACTGTGGCAAGTACACAGTATCTACTTAAATAAGAGAGAGAAAGAGAGAGAGAGAAAGAGAAGTAAGAAAAAAAAGAGAAAGAAATAGAATGGAAAAGTAAGGTGACAAGTGCTGCACTTTTACTCCAAGGAGTCGCGCTACAATGGGACCTTATCCATTGTTAAAGCTGAACATGCCAGGGTTGTCTGTGAGGAAGTGTACAAAGCTATTGATGATGATGTTGCATGGTCTCATGGAGGGGTCATGCAAGTTGCATTCCATAACAATGTGTTTGCAGGTTTGAACTTTGGCTTCACCACATGGGCAACTAGTGGGGAGATAAGGGAAGAATCTTTATCTATATTCTCCAATGGGAGCATGACCAGTGGTCATGTGAGTGAATCTTGCACACAATGAGTTTGTGAAGCCTATGAAAGGAAGCCATGATCTCCCTTTTGCATATGTTGGTCTAATGACTTGTTGTTTCTCATCTTCAAATTTTAGAAAGGATTAACCTTTTTTGATGCTGTTTGCAAAAGACTCTTGCCATTTATAAAGAATGCTGTCACATTCTTTCTTTCTGCTAAATAGGTGTAACTCTTTGCTGGGGAATACAGGAGGACATTCATTGGCTTTGACTTGGTTATCTACCAGCTGGTGTCTAGGCCATTTGGCTTTGCTAGGACAATACCTGTTAAGACTCTAGACCTCACAGTTGAATATACGTTTCAACTTGAAGCCTATGTAAGGGGCACACTTGGTGAGGCACCCAGTCACACTGCAATATAGTAGAGCAGGCGTCTTAAGAAGAAGCGATGGATAGCCTAGGAGCTTCAATTAATGTTGAGATAAGGTATTCTACCGTACACCACTAGCTACTTATACTAGACTAGCCGGTCCGTGCGCCAGTCGCTATGGCCATGTGCATCCGGACAATAATAACTACACTACCAGATATAGCTATGTAGTACTGTGATGGAGACCCGAACTAGAGGGAAGGGAACTAGAGACCGCGGACTCCGAGGATCTATGGGAACGCTAGATGATACGAACCCTACCAGGTTATCTAAGCGATCTTAGGGTGGTCCCCTTATAGCCTATATCTAACACTTGATATCTTCACGCTCCTCATTAGAGGGTCTGGTTAGGGTTTTCAGTGAAGTTATATTGGAGGAGAGATATAAACGAGACTTTGAGTAGCACCCTTGAGATTGTCCTAAGACAAATAAGAGTACTAATTCCTTAGAGTAAGATTTTACAGAGGGAATACAGAAAGAGAGAACTTGCCGTTCCCTTCTCTTTCTGGTCTGTATTTATCCTAACTAGGTTTTGTGACTACGTTACAATGTGGTAACACTACTTGTAACTAAGGGTGACTAGTTAAGTGACAGTCCAGTGACAGAAGTACTAAGGGTGACAAGTTGAGTCAGTGTCCTAATAATGGGTCAGTCCAGTATTGTCCCATTTTGGCACAGGTCCAAAAATAGATCAGAAAGATAGTCCAAAGTTTCTCCAAAGAGTCTTGTCTGTTCTATGAGTCCATTGTCTCTTAGAGTCCTCAGACATTATTCGATGCATTACTACATAATAATGTCTTCGTCTAGCATTGCCAACATCTTGTCTATTAACCACTCATTATCAGACCATGGCTGATAATAGTTATAGTCCCATTTGATATTCATAACAATACCAGAAATGGATTTTGTTCCTACCATCCTTCTTTAGATAGACTTTGATTGTAGATGCAATTGGGATGAAAATGTTTTGTAGAGGATCAACTTTGGACTCAAGAATCTTTCTTGCTGCAGAGATGGAGTTTGTAATGACAATGATGTTGTGGATATTGTCTCTTTCCATGGCAGGTATTAGGCTTGTTTGGATGGTTATTAGTTCAGCTTTAATGGGTGACACATTTATGGAATGGACTTGAAGATATTGGATAACAGAGAAGTTGGACCAGATATAGGCGACTGCTGTGGCAATATGGGATTTCTTAACACCTCCATCTACAATAACAGCAATGTTGTTGGACAATATTTGAGATTCTTTGAAGGTGTGATTGAGGTTTTGAAGGTGTTGGTAAAGGTCCTCATCAGATGAAAAAGGAGAAGAATGAAAACTAATTCTATTAGGGAAATAATCGACTACCCTTGAACTAGGGGAGAAAATGGAATGTAGGGGATTAAAACAGTTCCTGACGCCATTAAGGCATTTATTAACATCTTTAATGGGACTCTTGAGGTTATTTTGCTGTTTAGTAGTGAGTTTAGGAGTGGCTATTCTGTGTGGAGGTTGTCCTTTAGTATGTTGTGTATCTAGTAGTGAGTTAATGGCATGGGAGGGGGGTATAGAAGCATATCATAGGTGGTGTTTGCCATTAAGTTTGCAAAGGTAAAGTATGATAGGGATGAGTCCTACAATAGCTTCAATACCCTCAGAAGAAGAGGTTCAAAAGGCATCTGTGATCCATAGGGCTGTTCTTTGTTGCATTTTCTTTAACTTGGTTATATTTTTGACAGTGGGGGCACCTTTGAAGAACCAAAGCTGGAATCTATATAGGGCAATGGGCAAGACACATGTTCTGTATAGGAGACATTTTTAAATAGGAAGAAGCCCTCATAAGGAATTTCCTAGCATTTTCATGGCATTGAGGGTAAAGAGGCATTTAGTGGCATAGAAATGCATGTGATAGTGGAAATTGAGCTTGTAATTGAAGTAGAATCCCAGGTAGTGCAGAATAGGTATAGGGAAAATGACAGGGCCTCCTATGAAAGAAAGATTGATGAAAGGGTTGGGAGGATGTCAAGCTCTTGTAAAGTGGAAGAGTTCAGTTTTGCTGTGTTCTATAACAAGACCGGTGTCAAGGAGGATTTTAGACATGATATTGTAGCTACAAAGTAAAAAGGAAGAAGACAAAGAATAGCTCTTCTCTTGAGAAATTAAAAGACCATCATTGACAAAAGACAAAATATCAGTTGGAATGTTTTCTTTTAAGTTTTTTATTCTTTTTTTGAATGTTTTGATAATGGGTGCAAGATAAATGGCAGACAGGATGGGAAAAAGAGCTGAGCCTTGACCTACTCCCACATTGGTTTCGAATGAAGGAGATATGAAGCTGTTCCAAAGGTAAGAAGTAAAATGGCCTGAGTGGTAGCTGCTAAAGAAATTTCTGACATTAGTGTTAAGATCCACTTTTTTTTGGCAGATAAATAAAAAGTAGTGATTAAGAGAAGGAAAGAATTGCGCAATATCGAAGGCAATAACACTAGTATGACATTGTTTAAACCACCTAGCTTGGATGAGGTGAGTGAGGTAGATGCTGGTATCGGTTGTGGACCTTTGCCTGATGCCCCCAAGTTGATTCAGATCAAGGAATCCATTACCTATCATATGGAATTAGAGACGGTTGCTGATGGCTTTCTCAATGAGTTTACCTGTTGTGTTAAGTAGGACAATAGGTCAAAAGGATTTGGGGGTGCTGTAGGATTCTTTGTTAGGTTTGGGAATAATGATGGAGTTAGCAGCCTTGAAGTGGGAAGGCCAGTACCCTAGGTTGAAGCATGTGTTGGCTATATTTAAGATTTTCCCCAAGCAATTATTGTCTGAGACTAAAGGCTTGAGGTGTCTCCAGGAGATGTGATCTGGTCCAGGGAATGATGATAATGAACACTTAGCTATAGCATCTCTAAGTTCTTACTTGGAGAAAGAGGGCCACTTAATGGTGTTTGCTTGAGGAATTTTATTGAGAAAGTGGATATTAGTTGGTCTATTCTCAACCGAGTTGTAGAAATTGTGGAGAGCTTGCTATAAATCTGGTAGAGAGTTACATAGGTGATTTTCATATGAAATGGCTTCAATGGCAGATAGAGACTTTTTCTTGACCTAGTTCATTAGATCCTATGGTCTCTTGTTAGATGATGTGATTTCATGTATTCTGTTGTCAAAAAATTTTCTTTTTGCTAAGCAGACATTTGCTTTGAATTCTTTCCAGTATTGAAGGTCACCTGAGGTTTAATATCTGTTTAAGCTATCAGTGCAGTCCTGGTCCTACCATTCTTTGGAGTATTTCATGATATGTTTCAACTTTGAGTGAGTGTGCCAGGCATGTTCAAAGGTGACAGCTAATTGTTGAACAGAATTTTCCAAGTCTTCTTTTGTCTCGATACTTGCTGTGTCCAAGTTTTTAACACTGTTGATTATTGAGGTGATAAAGCTCTTTTCCTCTTTGCTATCTTTCCTGATAGACCATTTGTTAATGTCAATATTGATGTCCTTGATGCCTACCTCAATAATTAGTGGAACGTGATCAGAAGGTTTTCAGATTTTGGGATGGAGGATATGTTTACCGAACCCTAGGTTGTCAGACAGTAAAAAGACCAGATCTAAGACAGAGTTGGAATCATGTGGGTTGTCTGTGAATCTGGTAGGGCCTAGATTTAGAGAGGGGGAGAGTTCAAGACCTAGGCTATCAGCAATGGTTAAGAGGTCATTAGTATGTATAGAGTGGTGATAAGCGAGACAGTCCCAGTTGCTATCCCTAATGTTGAAATCACCTGTTATAATAATTGTGTTATCAAGGTTGATGGCACTTTGTAGGAGAACCTGGAGGGCAGTTTGATTACTGTCAGAGTATATGTTGATCATGAAGTTGGTGTAGTGGTCATAGTGGAATGCTAAAATGTTGATGTCATGATGATTGACAATATTGAGTCTTAGTGTAAACCTCATTTTTGAGAGATATTTGTTGATGTAGGTAGTGACTCTAGCATAATTGTCTTGAGAGTAGTCTTGACATATGAAGAGGATCCAATTGGGGTGATTGGGTGAGCCATATATAGGATTGCCTAGAGAATTGGTATTGCTAGGGATATGTCAAATAAGGTATCTGGGGGGCTCTTGGATAAATATGATATCAGCTATTGTTTTATTATTTTCTAGAATAATGTCTGTTAGTATTTTGTTCTTTCTAACATTCTGTAAAAAGATCTTTAGGGTTTCTTTGATCATAATTTCCTACCATCTATAGCTAGGCAAATCAAATTGGCCCTAGTTTTCTGGGCCTCCTGAGCTTTTTTGGAGTGCCATTCTCTATTGAAGTGGTTTCTCCAGAATAAGCATTTATAGTTGTCGGCCATGTGGTCTCCTTTGCAATTGATGCATTTGAAAGAGTAGGGGCATGGCAAGCCCTAGGTAGTTTCGAGGCAAGGGGGGTTTAGTTTGGGATTAGCTTTGCAACACTATGCTAAGTCTTAGTGATGTTTGAGTTTGTGAGGTCCGCTATATTTTTGACACTTGGAACTATTCGCTCTGCAAGAGAAAGTTAAATGACCTCATTTCCAACAGTTGTAATACTGGGGAACACCAGGGTTCATATTAGTTGCTCTTATGGTGGCAATGTGTCTGCCTAGATTGAAGGAGTAGTTAATAAGAAGTTTTGCCTTAGAACTGCTTTGAGTATCCCAAATGTCAAACCAAATAATGGCCATATCAGACTTGGGAGAGGCTTTGATGATTCTGGGTTTAGCAGCCAGGGAGATGTTTTTGAATAGTTCAATATGGCTCATGAAGTCAGTGACATTGTTACTAGTAGGCCATTTGTTAAAGAGAGCATGCGATATTTTGGACATCGCTATTGAGGAATTCATTTGTGCCAAAGAGGGAGGTTACCGTGAAGTTACCATTCCACAAGCTGGTATCAGGAGGGATATTGGCACTGTATAGGATTACTATAGGAGAGAAAGGGCCCATTGATGAAAAAGCCTTGCTGGCAAGAGCAGGATTGAGCGCCTCCTCATGGGAGGCACATGGACATTGTAAAGGAGGCAAGGTGAATATCACAAACTTCATTTGGCCATATCTCCATCAATTCTTTGACAATTCTCACGGTCTTAAAGGCTACAAGAAGCCCTTAAAAATACCTTTTGATAGATACCAGTTATGTCTTGAGGCAATCAATATTGGCTGAGATATTAAGCAGATCAACTGGTAACCACTATGTTACTGTTTATTAAATTGCTAATATCTCAGAAACTGCCATGATCAATGCTTTGGTTCTAGGCTCAGAAGAAGCCTTCTTCATAATTCTCACAATGAGCCTAAAACAACCTCAAGGCAATTAATATTAGTGGAGATATGAAGACCTCAATGTTTGTACATGGACTTCATTAATTACCCATAGATAGTCATCTGTCCTTTTCTTAGAACAAAGGAC
>Ga0153998_1000346_pt1 | contig 9974 bp, 7 predicted proteins | sample TSNC082MetaG_FD_104725 | JGI IMG/M metagenome (GOLD analysis project Ga0153998, IMG submission 104725) | Attine ant fungus gardens microbial communities from North Carolina, USA - TSNC082 MetaG | ecosystem: Host-associated > Fungi > Mycelium > Unclassified | place: USA: North Carolina, Lumber...
GAGAACATGTGAAGAAATTTGATGACCAATTCTTAGCTAAAACTGACAAATACTTACCTAATTTTTACATAATTAAATTGCAAGCGCCATCATCCCACGTTCGGTGCAGCATACATACTAGATACAAGTTATACTATTTGTCCATATTTATTTTACAAGTGTTTACCAGTTCTTGATAAAGAGGCTGAATATGCTAGGGCTTTTCCTGTTTTTTTTTTATTTAGAGTTCCCTAACTACTGTGTAGGTAGCAGTGAATACAAAGTTTCTAATAGATAAAATGTATGATCTCCTAAGAAAGCACCCTAGCTAATACTGTGTTTTAGCACAGTGTCCCTTATGCAAATTCATAGGAAAATGAATTCAAAAGTTGAAGATAAAAGGAAGTTGTTTTAAATAAAGTTCTGCTGATGTACCATGGTAGCAGTGATGTTCAGAATCCATTTCTCAATTCTAGACTACTGTCTTGGCCCTGTTTCTGAGTCCTATCTATCTGGTATTACCCTAATGCTCTGTTTCAAAGTTGTTCTCACAGTAGCACTCTCTGGCTATGTGATCAGATATGAAACTTTGAATCCTCCCTGTATAACTTGACTCCCTAGTAATGCCTAACTTTGTCTTAGAGCTTTTATAATATTACCTCTGTGACTAAGTCACTTGTCCTGTAGTCTCTTTGTTTTTGACTCAATCTTGAGTTGAAGCAACTTAATCACTGATCTTATCATTCTAAAAATAGATTTCCACTTTGAAAACCCAAATAGAGAAAAGAGGTGACTAAGATTGCTTGTTCTTTTCCTACTAAGTAAGAGTTTTTATATGTTTAGAAAAATACAAAAGAAATATACAAAAAATAGAGAAAATAATAAACCTAGTCATAATTCTATTAATACAATAACCATTCTAGTAGTGATAAAAAATTCTGTACTTTCTTGTCTTTTCTCGATTATTTTCTATTAGTTTTATTAGGTCTATTCCACCTTTGCGAAGTTATTAGGTTATCTACTACTAACTCTATGGTGATCTCTTCTAGTTCTTTGGCTTATCTCAGTAACTTAGGACCTGTCTTTTTCCTTTTTTGTTTAGTGAGTCTTGGGTACTGTTTTTATAGCTCTCTGAGACACTTTGTTACTCCTTTGTTTCTGATCATGGTAAATTAGTTTTTGATGTAATCCTATTATTAGCTATCACTGATTGAGTAATGCCATATTCTATTCTTATTTCCTGTCAGGTTACTAGTTTTGTTCCTTATAATGGACATCGTTTTGAACTTTTTCACATAAGACTTCTTTTTCTGACTAAGCTGTTATTCTCAGCAATAATATTATAGGGCTGTAGGCTTGACTCTGCCAGCTCTTAAGTAATTGGCCTGTTAGTAGTAACAACCTTATATCCTTAGGTATATTGCTAGATAGCTCAGTGTAAGAGGATATTCTAGGGAATAGCCTAGACCGTGAGTAAGGCTCCTACCTAAGGAGCTATTCTAAGTACTCATGAGATGCTCTCCCATACTCTTCTTGCCTCTCTCATAAGTCTGCCTTGATGTGCCTGTTGATCTATAAATAGGACAGTGGTATTAATAGTTAGTGCTCACATGACTGCAGTGTATGGACTATTGGTTTTAGTATATAAGACTGCTTGTGTAGTTAGATTTAGCTTCACTTGAATATCACCTTTGCTTTCGGAACTTTTACCTAGCATTAGGGTTAGCTTCCTTTGAGTAACTATGCCCTAATAGCTAAGTAGCTAGCTTTTGGTGGTAAAGTCCTCTGTGCCTTTCTTGCTATTTAGCAGATAATTCTGTCTTAGTCCTGATAAAGTCACAAAATTTGTTTAATTTTAGGCCTGAATATATTTTGGGCCTCATATCAGTATTAGTAACTAACACTTAACCCTAAGTTGAGGTAACTTAAGATTAGAGTATTTTAGAATTAGAAAAGAACTTAGTAGAGTTCTTACTTAATTCTAGTTTACTATATATACAAGTATACTATTTGTTCTTATTTAAACTATAGGCTGTTCATTAGCTACTAGTTTAACTTCAGTCTATGTTATTTCTTTTAGTTATAGTTAAGATAACTTATAATACTGTTATGACTTGGTAAAATTACTAAGTATCATAAATGGTCACTTATTGATTTGTAATCTAATGATTTAATAATTAAAAAGGCTTAAAAAGTAAAGTTTAGATAGTAACAAAAGATATTGTTAAGTTTAAAGTCTAATCCTTTGTCAGGAATAACTCCAGGAGGGAAATTTACTCTAGGGGGGGCTTGGCCTCAATGACTAGTTGTGCCCACCTCTACACTTGCCCCTTCTGGATTTCAGTAAGATTATATTTAAGAGGAAGAAGTAAGAATGACAAGTAGAGTAGAGTTTTCCCAAGAGAGAACGAAACTAAGGTAAATTACAATAAATTGGATTATTAAATAATTTGGAAAATTCCAGGGTAGCTAATAGTCAGGTGACTAAGCCAGGCATGTGCATGACATACGTACGGTGCACGTCATAGTGTCACCATTGTGACAGTACCCCCTCCTTATAGTTATATCCTTGTGGCCATAAATTAGCTCATGGTTCCCTTGTTCATGACTGGCAGTAATGGTTTAGAGGTTTGAAGGGTTATATTTTGGAGTCTAGTGAGTGGACCAGGTTTCTCCAGGTAGAGGGAGTGGAATTCTGGCACTAACTCAGCTGTGTTCTCTCGATCAGTGGCTGGCGTCCACGAATATTTATCTGGGATGTCCTCATAGCCTGACTATTGGACGAGGTACAATAGAGGGTCTCTTCTTTGCCAGTCGAGTTTGGAGTCCAGTATCTGGGCCATCTCAAATTCTAAGCTACCATCAATTTCTATAAAAGGTGAGAGAGGATTGATGCAGTTGGGAATATTGCTGAGAAGCATTGGCTCAATCTACAATATGTGAAAGACTGGATGGATAGTGTAGAGGTGGTTGGGAGTTTAATTAGGTATGAGTGGGTGTCTAGCTTCCCTATAACTTCAAAGAAGCCTAAATATTTTTCAGCTAATTTCTTGGTAGGCTGGGTTGATTTTATGAACTTGGCAAGTATGAATACATAGTCGCTCACCTCTATTTTGGGTGCTGGTATCCTTCCTTTGTCTGCTGATAGTTGATAACAACATTGCATGTCTTCAATTGCCTTTCTCAGATCATCGTGTACCATCCTCAAGTCTGCCACAAAAGAGTTTGCCTCTGCAGTCTGTGTGTTGTTTTCCACCTATAGATGCATCTTGGGATGGTAACCTTTATTTGCATAGAAGAGGGAGACACCTGTAGTAGACGACAGCATATTGTTATAAACAAATTTGGCCAAGAGGAGTAATTGCGACTAATCCAATTGCTAATAGTTGCAATAAATCCTCAGGAATTGTTCAAGTGTCTGATTAGTGTGCTTGGTTTGGCCGTCGGCCTCTGGGTGGTATCCCAAGGTAAAATATAGCTTTATATCCAGTGCATTAGCCAAGGATCTAAAGAACTTAGACATGAATTCCATTCCTCGATCGGATGTGACATGGCTGGGTACCTTATGCTTTGAGAAGATATGCTTGATGAACAACTCTGCCAGCATAGTAGCATCAAGTGATCTTATGGTTGGAATGAATAACGTCTGTTTAGTAAGTCAGTCTACCACAACTAAGATGTCCATATAGCCTTCTAACAGAGGTAGTTGTTCAATGAAATCCATCGAGATAGATTCCCAGGGCCTTGGTGGGATTAGGAGCTGTTTGAGTAATCCATAAGGCTTATGATGTCTCGCTTTGTTCCTCCCACAGATGTTATAGGACCAGACATAGTCTAGCATAAATTCTCAAAGATTTAGCTAGTTGAAATCTCAGCACACCAGCTGGTAAGTCTTTGACTGTTCTGGATGACCTGCCAACACATAATCATACTTAGTTTTGAGTACTTGTAGTCAAAGATTGCCAGTGTTGGGTATAAAGACTTGTTCTTCATAGTATAACATATCGTCCTCATCCCTAGTCCAATGATGATCATCTGTTATCCCCCCATTCATTAAGGGATTCGTGTGCAATTGGTCTAACTCCTGGACCTCCTTAATGAGTAATTGAAGGTCAGTTACAGTGGCTGCCCGCGAAGTTAGGGGCTGACTATTCAAGTCCACAATAGAGGATGTTAACTGAGTTCGAGCAAAGACTGGCCTCTAGGCTGGAAGGTTCTTTGATAGGTCACCTCTATAGACGTCCTATCTTCTGGTCAAGACATCTGGCTTCTTCCCCAACCTTTCTGGTCAAAACTTGATGGACAGGTTAAACTGTGAGAGAAATTCCAGCCACCTGGCTAGACACTGGGAGAGTGTTTTGGTCTCTAAGAAGTAGGTGAGGTTTTTATGATCCATATATACCTCTACTGGGATGGCCACTCCCTCAAGGTAGTGTTGCCATTTCTTGAAGGCTTCAATGATAGCTAATAACTTCTTATCATGTATGTCATAATTAATTTCTGCTGCACTAAAGGTATAAGGGCACACTTAAAGGTACACCAGAATACACTCGAATATAGTAGACAAGGCATCTTAAGTCAGAGTGATGGGTAGCCCAGGAGCTCAAACTATTGTTGAGGTAAGGTATTCTACCGTACATTACTAGCTATATATACTAGACTAGCCTAGTCCATGTGTCAGTTGCTATGGACACTTACATCAGGACAATAATAACTACACTACCAGATATAGCTATGTAGTACTGTGATGGAGACCCAAACTAGAGGATGTAGGAACTAGGTACCGCGGACTCCAAGGATCTGTGGGAACACTAGCTAATACGAACTCTACCAGGTTGCCTAAGCAATACTAGTGCTGTTCCCTTACAGAAGGCTCTCAAGTGAAAGGTGATTGGGCAAACCTCACTATTGGATTGGGTAGAAAGAATGGCTGCCAGGGCACAGTCAGAGGCATTGGTCTCCAGGATCATTGGTGACTCAGGATCCTAGTGTCCCAGTATGGGTGCTATAGTAAATGCTTCTTTAAGGTTGTTGAATGCTACTTTGCAGTCTATTGTCTAGGTCTAGGGTTTGTTCTTTTGGGTTAGGTGGGTGAGTGGCGAAATCACTTCAGCGTAATTGTTGATAAAGCATCTGTAAAAATTTGTGAATTCTAAGAAGGACTGTATGTCCTTTACTCGACATGGAGTTGGCCATTCCTGGATAGTCTGTATCTTTGACTCATCCATCCTCAGGCCATCTGCTTCCAAGACAAAATCTAGAAACTCAATCTTATCCTGGTGGAAGACATATTTGGTAGGTGATATATATAACCAATTCTCTCATAGTCTTCTTAGAACCTCCTTCATATGCTTCTTATGGTCATCCATATTGTTTGAGTAAATCAGGATATCATCCAAATAGATGACTACAAAGATATCTAAGAGATCAGAGAAGATATTATTTATAAAATGCTGGAAGGCTGATGGGGCATTTGACAAGCCAAATGGCATCATAAGCCATTTGAATGAACCATAGTAAGTGCAGAAGACTATTTTCCACTTGTTCCCCTTAGCAATGCGTACCAGATAGTAAGCACTCTTTAGGTCTATTTTGGAGTATATCTGTGCCTTCCTGGGGGTGTCCAAGAGGTCATTCAAGAGGGGAATTGTATCATGACTTGGCAAAATGGCTAAGTTATTATTTATATTTTTTTTCTTTTCTTTTCCTTGGACTTACTACACAGAAGAGAGTATGGAAAAGTATCATGTCACAAGTGTCACATAGTCACAGTCATATGACAGGAAGTCACAGTGTCACATCACATGATGTCACATGATGGGTCACATGATAAGTGTGGAAAAGTAGTGCACAGACTATGTAGTAGTTGTATAAGTAGTGCAGAAAATCTAATAGAAACTCTATCGAGTTCTTCTTATCAAATACTGATAAAGGAGCAGTTGGCTTAATTCCAGCTTTGAAGTTAGCTAGTTTGACAAATTGGGTATTAATCTTTATAGGTCATTCAGTTCAGATTATAGTAGTCTATGCATAAGCATAGTATCCTATCTTTCTTCTTGACAAACAGTACTGGGGCACCACAAGAAGACTTGGATGGACATATGATACCTGTTTTAGTGTTTTCTTCTAAGAACTCTTACAGGGTTTTCAGTTCCAGTGCCAATAGAAAGTATATAGAGCCTAAGAGAGGTATCTTGTCCCCTTCGATCTGTATAGCTAAGTCATAAGGTCGATGTTCTGGAAGTAATTTGGCCTTTTGTGTGCTAAAGACATTCTTGTACTCCTGGTATTCCTTGGGAAGCCCTGGTATCTCTGGGTCAGCCTCCCCTGTCTATGCGGCGAGACCAGTAGCTACTATAGAAAGGGATGTGATCTGGAAACTGATTGCTCCCTTAGATTTGCAAGTACTTATGAATGCAGCAGTATTTACTAGGGAGGTCTGGGGTTTGTTGGGTATTGTCTGGTCATTCAATGGTCGGTCTTCACTGGAATAGTTCTCTACTAGGTATCGAATACTTGAAGAATTGGCACATGGTCTGGGTGCTGAATGAATAGGTGAGTTCTCAGAAAGTAAAGATGTTACTAATAGAAGATTCTGGGGTTCTAGGTCCGGTCAAGAGCTAGTAGGCTAGTCCATTGGTTCAAGGAGGTTAAATTCTATGGTTTCTTTTCTCCAGTCAATCAGGAGGTTGTGTTGGGTCAACCAGTTGTGCCCTAATACTATAGGGTAAGTGTCCTTTAGTTTAGTCACAAAAACTCAATCTGGCAAGAGTACGAGCAAGGTAATCTAATTGGCAAAGACACGACATGATTTACAAGGTGATTAATAGTCTTATCTATCAGGGCGAGTGAGCAGGGATTGATCTTTCAGCATGGTAAGTGATATTTAGATATGAGGGCAAAGTCTATGAAACAGTCAGAAGACCCTGAATCTACCAAGGCATTGACAGGAACTAGGATAGGAGGGAGTGAAAGCTTAACCTGTAATGACTTCAAGCAAGTAAGTGTTGCTGCATCTAGACATAATATCATTTCCCTGGCTGAATTCAAGCAGTTGACTTCCTAGGGTATGAGGTAACTGCCATGTTGTTTTTTGACAACTCTAGGGAGTCCACTGACTAATTGATAAAGAATGCATGGACCTTTATTACCCCTGATGATCAGTATGCCTGCTTAGGGCAGGATCTTGCAAGGTAACTAGACTGGCTATAGCGCATGCAGAGCTTTAGACTCATGTGGTGCTGATGTTCTGTGGGTGTAAGTTGACCATCTAGGCCCAAGATGCTGCTGGTGCTGGACAGTAGCTGTTCAGGACAAGACAAGAAAGGTATCTATAATAATAATCTCTGGGTTTGGTCTCAGGGTAACTTGTCAGTCAATGTAGGGCTTTCTGAAGTAGGAGAAGGTCTTCCTTGGGTAGGTCTAGGTGCTTTTGGTGTATAGCCTTGTATAGCTCTTGTTGCTTGAAATTTATGCCTTTTTTCTTGTTGACACTTCCAGAAGTCATTATTAATCCTCATCACTGCCCTCTTCAAGCCTTCAAATGTTGAGACATCCTTGTGACTGAATCTCAACTCGTCATGGACGTGGTTAGAGATGGTATCCTTGATCACCTTCCTGAGAGCCCTGTCATCCCAGTGGATCCTATTTTGAAACTTGGCAAATTGAATAAAGTAGTTGATAGCCTTGTTGTCATTTGGAAAGGGAATTGCAATAATAGCATCTTCATCGTCATCTTCTGGTGAGTAAGACCCAAATATGTTGGAGAGTTTCTGGACAAAAGCTGACCACTCTTCCAAGAAGTCAAAACTTTGATAAGCTTCAGCCTTATTGATAAAAGGCTCAAAATAATCCAGAGCCACACCCCTGAGGTAGGAAATAATAAAGAATATTTGCTTGGTATCTTCTTGGAATTCTCTCTCACAAGTACGAAAATAGATTTGGCATTGGAATATAAAAGCCTAAAGTTTGTCAGGGCTGCCCCCGCTAAATAGGTCTGGTTTTTTGACTTCTTTGTTTTTTTTTTTTGGTTGTGGGTCCAGTCATTTTGCTAGTACCAACAATATAGTCTATAAGTCCAATCCAGAAGTATCTGGGTGTGGATTTTGAGAGGTGTCGCACAGATGATCTGGTTGTTCATTGTGAATATCTAGGGTTCCACTCTCTCTGGGACTGGTTCTTTAGCTACATCATCAGTTGGCTCCTGCGAGAGCGGTCATTGGTTTTAGGCTTGGGAGATGGTAAGTGTAAGGAGATAGCTCTATCTCCACCCCTAAACTGCAAAGCGACACTCTGAAACAGCCTAAGCCTGTTCAAGTATTACTTTAGTAATACTTAAATACACTAGTATAGCTCCGATCATAGAAACCCTGAATGCAAACCCAGTATATAGTATAGAACATCTCTCTAGGAGCCTTATCCTAATCTCTGAGGATTCTCCTGGAGGTGAGTTGTATTATAACCACAGACTGTAATATAACTGAGGATTCTCCTGGAGTCTGGTGTCCAGTCGCCCTTACAGTAAGGGGGTGCTCTACAGGGGTTACTATGGATTCTCTGAGGATAATCAGCTGGGCAATATCTCTTCTCAGATAATGTTCTAGTCGAGGGTCCAGGTTCAGAGTTCAGGACATAACTAGATATTCTTGAAGGAGAGGAGTGGGGTTGATGGTAGTATAGAAGTAGTTTAGTTTTGTTCTACTGTCAGGAATGACTCCAGAAGAGAAATTTACTCTAGGGGAGGGCTTGGCCTCAACGACTAGTTGTGCCCACCTCTACACTTGCCCCTTCTGGATTTCAGTAAGATTATATTTAAGAGGAAGAAGTAAGAGTGACAAGCAGAGTGGAGTTTTTCCAAGAGAGAACAAAACTAAGGTAAATTACAATAAATTAGATTATTAAATAATTTGGAAGATTCTGGGATGACTGATAGTTAGGTGACTAAGCCATGCACGCGGTGCGCATCACGGTGTCACCATCATGACATCCTTAAACTATAAGTTTTTATATATATAATTGTGATAGTTTGTATATTAGGTATAGCAACTTAGTCTAAGATGACTTAATCACTCTCTAAGTCCAAGTTGACAAGGAAAACTTAATAAAGTTCCAGTTATTTTTGGTACACTACTTATACAACTACTATATGGTCTATATACTACTTTCTCATACCTATTATATAATTGTAATTAAGTGACACTTGTAATATAATACTTTCCCATACTCCTCTCTATGTAGTAAAGAAAAAAGTTTGGAAAAGTATTATGTTACAAGTGTCACATAAGTCACAGTCATAGAATAAGTATAGGAAAGTAGTGTATAGACTATATAGTAGTTGTATAAGTAGTGTACCAAAAATAACTAAAACTCTATTAAGTTTTTTTTGTTAACTTAAACTTGAAGAGTAATTAAGTTATTTAGACTAAATTATTACATATTAAGGTCTTTATATCTTTACAAATATTAATTGTCTTGGTATTGTTTTAGGCTCATTTTAAGCAGTATGAAAAAACCTTTTTTGATACCTAAAAGTAAAATATTGATTATAGTACTTTTCAGGATATTAGTAATTTAATATGTAGTACTATAGTAGTTACTTACTAATTTGCTTAATAGCTTAGCTAATATTGATTTTCTCAAGATATGACTAGTATCAATCAAAAAGTTTTTTTAAAAGCTTTTTAGTACTATTAAAACCATAAAAATTGTCAAAAAATTAATAGAAATATAATTAAATAAAGTTTGTGATAATATGAAACAGTAAATAGATAGAAATAGACCTTAACTTATAACAAAAGACAAGCAAGATAAGCTAGCATCAGGTTATAAAAAGAGTTATTGAATTACAATATTCTAAATCTATTATATATTGAATATATCCTGAAAAAAATAGAAAACTTGAGCTTTAAAACTATTAGTATACCAGAAATAGTGTTATGAATATTGAGTGAGACTATGGTTATTATTAGCCATGGTCTGATAATAAATAGTTAGTA
>Ga0153998_1000348_pt1 | contig 9955 bp, 6 predicted proteins | sample TSNC082MetaG_FD_104725 | JGI IMG/M metagenome (GOLD analysis project Ga0153998, IMG submission 104725) | Attine ant fungus gardens microbial communities from North Carolina, USA - TSNC082 MetaG | ecosystem: Host-associated > Fungi > Mycelium > Unclassified | place: USA: North Carolina, Lumber...
ACATCCCTCCAGGAGCCTCATCCTAATCTCTGAGGATTCTCCTGGAGGTAAGTTGTATCATAACTACAGACTGTAATATAACTGAGGATTCTCCTGGAGTCTTGTGCCCCAGTCGCCCTTACAATACAGGATGAATTGCTCAAAGGTGTTCTGGTAGGTTCATAAGGTAAGAGTGGGAGCCTACACTCTCTGTAACTGGGAATAGTCCTAGGTAATGCTCCGAGAGTTTTTTTGAGGGTCTTGTGGTTCTGATAAATTTTGCTAGGATATAGGCTATGTCCCCTTCCTGAAAAATGGATGCTGTGGTTCGTTGTGCATTGGCTAGACCCTGGTAGTGCTTCTGTGCTTTTGTGAGTGCTCTTTTCAGTTGCATATATGTTCTATCTAGGTTAGTTACAAAGGTTTCAGCTGATTGCGACAGGAGTTCCTGGGTTACTTGTACTTGGATTCTGGGGTGGTAACCTTTGTTTGCGAAGAATGGCAACATACCAGTCAAAGACAAGGGTATATTATTATAGGTAAATTCCACTAAAGGTAGTAAGTAGTCTTGACCAATTGGACTGTTGGTAATTGCAATAAATTCTCAGGTATTGTTCTAGCATTTGGTTTGTGCATTTGGTTTGCCCATCTGCTTCCAGGTGATATCTTGCTAAAAAATAGAGCTTTATCTCTAGGGCCTGAGCTAGTAATCTAAAAAACTTTGAAACAAATTCTGTTCTCCTGTCCAAAGTGACATGACTAGGTACTCCATGTTTGGAGAAGATGTTTTGGACAAATAGGTCAGTGAGATCTATAGTGTTGATCAAGTTAAGTGCTGGGTGTTATGAGAGCCCCAAAAAGGAAATAACTTCCCACACTTTTGAATAGTTAATCCATAATCCCAAGACATATAATGGGATAAAACTATAAATAGCATGGGAAACTTAAGTAAACCATATTATGTAAGTAAGTCAGGTGATTGTAGAATATTCTAGAAGAACATGTGATTGTGAGACTTTAGTACACAGACCATGTAAAAGTAGTATAGTATAAGTAGTGTACAGAATACAATAGGAAACTTTATTGAGTTTTTTCTGAATATCTACCTAGGGTAAACTCTGAGTCTTCACAACTTAATGTTAATATTGGGATGAATACTACTTGCTTTGTAAGCCTATCTACTACTATGAGAATGTCCATATAATCTTGTGATTCTGGTAGGCATTTGATGAAGTCCATCGAGATAGACTCCCAGGATTGGGGTGGAATGGAAAGTTGCTTTAAGATAGTTTATGGTATCTGGCCTTGTTCTAAGAGCAGGTACTGTATGAATTTACATAGTCCATAATAAAGGCCCATAGATTTGGCTAGGTGTAGTCTCATTGGACCAACTACAGGGTTTTAGCCTGTCCAGGGTGGTGTCATGACTTGGCAAAATGGCTAAGTTATTATTTATATTTCTTTTCTTTTTCTTTTCTTTTCTCTTGGACTTACTATACATAAGAAGTGCAGGAAAGTGTCACATAGTCACAGTCACATGACAGAGAGTCACAGCATTACATCATATGATGTCACATGATGAGTTACATAATGAGTGTGGGAAAGTAGTGCACAGACCATGTAGTAGTTGTATAAGTAGTATAGAAAATCTAATGGGAACTCCATTGAGTTCTCCTTGTCAACTCAGACTTGGAGGGTGATTAAGTTGTCTAGGCTAAGTTGCTACACCAGAACTCAATTCCACTTCTAGAGCACCATCTACCTTGGACCTTGCTCAATCTTACTCTCATCTTTATCAACCCTTGGCTGGTGGTCATCACAATCACTAGCCACCTCCATATATAGCCAGGCCCTTGGCTTAAGGGGACTTTGCAGTCAGTTAGGGACTGCAGGTGTAAGTACAGTACCAAGCTTGGGTATTGGCACTGAGACCTAACCTCACAATCAAGCAGTGTTTAGTAGATACTTATACTGTTCTTAGTATAAACCTTGTGCTATGCTCCATTGTGAGTGGTATATGCAAAGGAGTGATGGTTACTTCTAGAAGGCTGTCTAGAGTAGGGATCCTCTCCTTGAGGTGATAGTATAACCCTATTATTAAGGCAGTAGTTAGTAGGGCATTAGGCACCTGGCTAGGTGAAGATCTTGCACCCCATCAGACATAGTGTAGTTAGCAAGAATCAACATTCACTCTGTACCATTGTAAAGATGTAGCATCATGTCTCTACAACAATATAACTCTCTCATGAGCAACTTGCTCAACAAAAAGCATGCCCTTGCTAAATTAAGGTAGAAGTAGAAGAAAGAAAAGGAAAAATTTGTTGATGTTGTAAGAAGTACAGGCACCTGGCCCAGAACTGCAGGAATAGAGGAGAAGAAGAGAAGGAGAAAGTCATTCCCCAAAATAAGTTTGAGATGTTGAGTAGTAAAGTGATGAGATATGGGGTGGAACTAAGGAGACAGGAGATGGAAGAGCAGGACTGGGTAGTCAAATGTTTCAAGTGTAGAAAAGAGGGATACAAGTATAGAGAATATCCTAAGTAGAAGAGGAGAAAGGAGATGAGGGAGAAAAAAGTGGCATATATAGCCATGCCACAAGAGGCATAGCAAAAGGAGTGGAGGAGAAGTCTGGTGTGACAACGTGCACCAGACAGCTGTTTAGGCAATAAAAGTGATATTTTTCACCATAATAACAAGAATAACCAGCTCAAGAGATGAGTTTGGCCCCCCAGAGATAACTATTAGATGCCCAGTCATAGACTCAAGCATACCACTTGAGTAGCAGAGTAGTGGCTGTGACCACCACTACAGAGACCTTGTAAGGGGATATCCTAGGGAATAGCCTAGATTGTGAGTAAGGCTCCTACCTAAGAGGCTATTCTAAGTATTCATGAGATGCTCTCCCACACTCTCCTTGCCTTCTCTCTTAAGTCCGCCTTGATGTGCCTGTTGATCTATAAATAGGACAGTGGTATTAATAGTTAGTGCTCATGTGACTGCGATGCACAGACCATTGGTTTTAGTATATAAGACTACTTGTGTAGTTAGATTTAGCTTTACTCAAATATCACCTTTGCTTCCGGGACTCTTACCTAGCATTAGGGTTAGCTGCCTCTGGGTGACTATGCCCTAACAGACCTCATAAGAACCGTCCAAAGAATTTCATAACAGATCTATAACAGAACTCCCCTCTAGAGTGCTCTTGAGAGCAAAAAGGACCTTAAAAGATTGTTTTTTATAAAGATAATGTCATATCTTGGCAGCAGTCACTTATTTATAACATCTAGGTTACCATCAGATCAGAGCCACTATCACTAATGGTTAATTATAGCAAGAACTAGCAAGACGAGTTTTTTCGAGGACTGCATCACAAACCTAACAGAAGGAGACTGAGGCTCAAAGATGTGATGAGGTATAGAGAAGTAGTAGAAGAACTAGAGAGGTTAGGCAGAGAGATCAGATAGAGAAATAGAAGAAGAGGTGTTTGATGAAGACAATATATTCAAGAGCAAGATGACTTAAAATTGCTACCTCTCTCTATAGCCCATCAACAGGCTCAAGAGCTATCTATTGTTTAGAGAAGAACCCCAGGAGTAGGATTAGAGGAGTGAGGAGTGGTAGCCAAGTGATCAGGAGAGGTGCCATCTCATTATTTTACTCTTACTATCTTTGGGAATTTGGAAGTTTTCTTTGTTTCTTTTCTTTTGTTGTATCATTGCTTTGTAATCCTAATAAAATACTCTAGGGCACAGAAGGGACAAGAATACTTTCCCCCCATTATCTCTCCCTCTGTTGCTCTAGAGCTAAAAGGCTATTTGAGTGATTTGAGGTTTTCTTTTGTATCTGCTTTATGAAAACTCTATAAAACTTCCCTCAAAGGAAGACTCAAGCCTCAACAGACTTGGGCATTTGCTTACGCTAGGAGCTAATCACTTGCTACATGTTTTTGGACTAGGCTTCCAGTTGTACAGTCAGCTGAAGTAGAGCTTACATGATAGCATGGGAGTTCTAGGTAGTACTGCTGTATTGACAGTAAGCCAGGCTACTAGACTAGATAAGAGCAGTAGTGTTATGGAGCAAGATGAACACATGCCTTAGGGATCCTATTATAGTGAGGGTTCACTTGAGTGGATACTAAAAACATTTCTTTTCTTCTTAGGTTTCTATTCAATATGTTTTGGTTAATCTGTTTCCTGTATTCTCTGTAATTCTGTGGTCTCTAGTTCAAGGGTTCTCTAAGGTGCTTTAGATGCCTTTCCTGTATTGCTAATGGGGCTGAGAGCTGTCACCCTCATCCACACATTACTAGTTCTGCTACCACCACCTCTTGAGCTCATTACTTTGGCATGATTGATGGGGCTCTATTCTGTGTCGAGTGTAACAAGGTTCACACTTTCCACTCCTCTCACACCAAGTCAGCTGGTGTGTCTCTGTCTTATACTGAGTCTCCTCAGGTGCTCAGCTTTGTTTCTACATAGCATGAGTCTCTCTTTATTTCCTCTCACTTTCTTGTCTGATATCTTTCTTGTTCTGTTTTATCTGTCATTTCCTTCTTTATTCCATGCTCTGTTTTTGAGGCTATCAACCTCTCCACAGTAGCGTCTTGAGTACATGAGGTACTTATCCAAATACAAACAATTCCATATATTATCTATCCACCAGTACATGTACTAATGTACTAGGGAGTTCTGATGATCTTTCTGCAATTGTCACTTCTTCTATTTTATCTTTGGTTTGGCTGTGATTGCTGCCTTTTTCCTTGTCTCATTACAACCTCCATGGTTGTAATATCTATTATTCTTGGACTTTGCTTATGTTGCACATGTCCCTTTCTGATCAAAATCTTTTTCTGTTCCTTACACAGACAAGAGTCATATCGAGAAGATTCTTCTTCAAGAAACAACCTGTTGTGTATCCTGGAGACTATCATTGCTTAGTGTATGCCTCGCAAACTCAGTCTACTATCTTCTGGTAGAATCAATCCAAAAATTATCACAGTCCATCATGGTCCTGTGTGTATCTGAATATCCATATAAGCTAAGAGTGCTTTCCAAGTCTTAGTATCTATCTCAAGTGAATAATGACTTCTATTCTGTAAGCATTATTCTGGGTCTGAATTGTTCTCTTCTTGTCTCAATCTATTTACAGCATAGCAACCATATTGTGTTACCACATCAGTTACTGTAGTGCATTCTATAACTTTGAAGATGTCCTATCCTTGTATGAGGTAGGTTTAACACTTCATCATTGCTTTTCTAATTTATTCCAAATTTATTTCTTTTCTGGTTCTTTTCTCTCAATAGTGTGTCATATTCCCAATTGCTGTCTCAAGTTCTCTTATCTCCCTCTAAGCCAATCCCAACTCTTAAGAGCATCCAACATCTGTTCTTGACTGCTACAATCTCTAACAGCTAGTCCAGAAGCATCTATATCTCCAATCACCGTTCTGACAACTGGTAATATCTAAAGTATATTGATCCTCCAGGTATGTCTCCTTGAAACTAAGAGAGAACCTTGTTATAACTGTTCAGGGTTTGGTGTCTCCTAAGTCTGAAACCACCAAACCCTCTCTTGTTTGTATCATTCTGGTTTGAATTTTTCCAATTTTCTAGGTCCAAATCATAGTGCCAGGTGCTCCTTGCATGTTCACATTATAGTTTCTTGAGTTCCCATGCAAACCAAAATGGTAAGTGATGAGAATTGGTCTCTTTCTTTCTTCTAATCTCTTTATTCATCTGAAAAACACTGTTTTTCCATAGGTTCAACAGTGAAATGCTGTCTGTATCATTCTGGTATCTCTTCTATGCCATAGAGCAAGTATAATTCCACCAAAATCCATTCAAAATTCTCAAAATTGGTGTCTGACACCTCCAATGCTGCTCTGAGAGCTTCTAGTCATTATAACATCTCTGATTCCATTTCTGACTCATCCAAGTGCATCTCCAGTGACCTTGTCTGAGCCTCTATCTCATCTAGATTCTATTTCTTGCCATGCCTTGTGGCTACAGCTCTGCAATTTCCTTTTAAGTCTGATTTTATGAGGCTGATCTTTATTCTAAAGTCTTTTGAAGTCCACTTTTCTGCTGACTAATCAGTCTACATGGCATGTTTGAGTTTCTAGTTCCTTTTTCCAATTGCATTATGCTTATGATTTCCCATTTCTGACTATCTAGAACATGAAAACACTCATTCTACATCATGACTTTTCTATCCAATAATGCAAGTGGCTTCTTCAGGCTCCAGGTGCATCTTTTTATTTTTTGTCCATTTTTCTTTCCTGTCAGGCTCAAGGCCCTTTATATTATGAAATGCTTTCTATTCCAATTTCTCCATTCCATTTTCTTGGTCATATAGTGTTTCTAATATTATGTTAAGTTTTCTGCAACTGCTATTGTTCCCACTAAGACCATTCTGACTCTTATATTTGTTGTTCTCTTTCTACAGCTTCCCAAATTAATGTGATCAGCTGTTATCCAATATTCTTGGGATGCCAAACCTGGCCATTCTCTTCTGCTATTTATTTGGCTCTCAACTAGGAGCTCTTCTGGTAAGATAGTCATTCTCTATATCCTTATTCTTTCTAACACCTTGTAAGGCATTTCTGTTTCTGGCAGAGGTATTTGCTCTATCTGTTTCTCTGTAAGGGGACATCTAGGGTAACACTTAGTAAGTTCTGAGGGTCTGATCTATTAATGGCCCAGCGACAGATCGTGTATCGCGTTCCCATCGTTCCTGACCTCTCTTGTCTGTGTCATGCGGTGCGATGCCTATTAATACTTGTTCTAGGACATTCTGTGATTATAGATTGGTTGCCATGGTAGTGTGTGCCTGACTATCTAGTATAGTATATATACTAGCAAGTGTGTATAGATATATCCTCACTTGAATCTCAAACTAGCTTCCGGGACTCTCCATCAGCTTAAGGGTGATCGCCTCTGAGTGGTTCCCTAACATTCTCTGGTTTTATAAGGTGAGTCCCTCAATCCAATATCTTTTTGATCTTGTTTTCTAATCAATTTCCAATAATTCCAAATCTAGTGCCATCTGATTCTGAGGGTTCCAATCCTGGCTTGATTTGTGCTTAGTAGTCTCTCCAAGTCCTGAGACATCTGCTACTGTAACATATCCACTCAAGCCATCTCTATCTGTCTGTCCACATAGTTATCTATTTGGAGCTCTGGTTTTCTCCTGTAGTGGAGTCTTGGGGGTATCTCTTCTAGGTGTGTTCTTTCAAATGACTCTTTTTTGCTCAGTAATTCTTATTTTCCCTAGTGTTTCTAATATCCACTTTGCTACTGAATCTGTAGTCTGTCTAAGTAGTTAAAATTCCTTTTCAAGCAATAAACTAGGCTATGACCACTTCCATTATCTCTCTTGTAAGGTCGTTTCTAGTCTCAGTCACATTGTGACATCTAAGGGTTTATTTCTTATTCTTTCTTGTATTTTGAGTTGTGCTATATCTGGTATAGCTATTCTGTCTATCTGCTGCATATCTTATGTTTCCATATGTGCTGTTTGTTTATTTGCATTTACTGCTCTCTAACAGCTTTTCTAGTTACCTGTTTCTTGGGTCATTTCTGTCTCAGCACTTTGTGCCTTAATCTGAGGTACATCTAGTGTTGTCTTTCCTTATTATATCTCTAGATGACTCTGGTCTTCTGTTTATGATCCTAGTCTTTCTAGAAGCTATTCTATTCCATGACTTTCTTCTAAGACACACTGTTATGAACATCAAGTGGGACTACAGTTATTATCAACCATGGTCTGATAATGAATGGTTAGTAGACGAGATGATAGCAATGCAAGATGAGATATTGATGCAAGACAAAGACATCACAATGCAGTAATGCATTGAATGTCTAAGGACTTCAAGAGACAATGGACTCATAGTATGGATGGGACTCTTCAGAGAAATCTCAGACTATTCTCTTTCTCTATATTCAGATTTATGCTAAATGGGACAACATCAGACTAACCCATTTATAGACTCTGACTCACCTCTGACTCACTTGTCACCTTGTCACTTATCTATCACTTAACTAGTCACTCTTAGTTACAAGTAGAGTTACCACATTGTAACAATTGTTACATTCCTAGTTAGGATAAATACAAACTAGAAAGAGAAGAGAATGGCAAGTTCTCTCTCTCTGTATTCCCTTTGTAAAATCCTTACTCTGAGGAATCGGTACTCTTACTTGTCTTAGAACAACTTCAAGGGTGCTACTCAAAGTCTCATTGACATCTCTCCTCCGATATAACTTCACTGAAAACCTTAACTGGATCCTCTAGCAAGGAGCATGAAGATATCAAGTGTTAAATATAAGCTTCAAGTTGAAACATATATTCAACTGTGAGGTTTAGAGTCTTAACACACACTTGCTACTCCTTTAAGAATCATTCTATTCTCTGAGTAGACTGTTGCCTCTCTTTCTATAAGAAGGTATTTATGCCTTTTCTTATAATAAATCTTGAATTTGCAGCTCTTGTGTCATAACTTGGCAAAATAGCTCAGTCATTTTCTATTTTCATTTTCATTTTACTTTTCTTTTATTTAGTTGAATCATTACTAGGAAGGTAGAGTATGGGAAAGAAGTTATATCATAGTTACAAAGTCACAAAAGGTGTGACATCAGTCACAGAATGGTCACAATACATAACAGGGTAGTCAATATAAGAACCATGGGAAGTAAAGTGCATAGCCACAATGGTAGTTGTATATATAGTGTAGAAAATTAAATGGGAACTCTATTAAGTTCTCCTTGTCAACTCAGACTTGGAGTAGATTTAAGTCACCTTGGCTAAAGTCTTACACTGAAGTGATATGACAACTCCTCCAGTGTCAGGTTCCTGATCCCACACACTACAGGTTTCTAGTTCTAGGTCACCCTACATCATCACTACAATGGAGGACAGAAGGTATTTTCTAACACAGTCCTTAATGGACATATTATGTTCTGTTGGAATGGGCTCTCCATTTGTAAATCTGACTGTAAATTTATCTACTAGAATTAAACCTTTCCTCTTATCTTCTGTTTTAGCTGGACAGAAAAGGAACAAATGGTCTAGTTCAAAGCAGTAGAAACATTTTCTAGGAGGCCTTGGTGGCCCTGTCTATGATGGTCCAGATCCATACCTATTTGACAGACCTCCCATTTCTTTCTGCATCTGACCCTGAGTCTGGATCAGCATATAGATACTATCTAGAATGCCTTGCATGCTTTTCTCATGCCTTTCTCTAGTCTTCTCTTGTATCTCATACATTGTCTTCAATGTATTAATCTCTTGTTGTAAACTTTCTATATTGGTGTTATACTGCAAGTGAATTTTCCATGGAAGATAATATTTGATACACTTTATACCAATGGATTCTCAATTAGAATCTGCTCTAGAACTCTTTCTATATCCTCAGAATGTAACACTATATGATGAATACATTGAGCAGGTGATAATCAACCTAGAGCTTGTGTTGAGACCTCGAGAAGCAATCAAGATGAACTGGCATCAGGTTACTAAGAGAGTTACTGAGGGACTACACTTTAGAACCACTTTTGGATAGACTAACTTGGAAAGATGGTAAACTTGTACTCTAGAACCAGTACTACTCAGATAAAGAACTTAGACTGATAGATTTTGTGCTTGTAAATAAGCATTGATGGCATCAGATCAATTATATTTAGATAAATGACCTCTAGGATGCAACTTGGAGATACTAGACATTTATGGAGACTTGCTAACTGTTTAACAGATAATCAATGAAGTCCAAATTACAAAGTGGCATCAAGAGCATAATAGGGGAAGATATGAGAATATTCTAGAAAGAAGCAGCGATGAAGACTGTCACAAACTTCATTCAGCCATATCTCCATCAATTCTCCATCGATTCTCACGGTCTCAATGGCTACGGAAAGCCCTTGAAAAGACCTTTCAATCGGTACCAGTCACGTCTCGAGGCGATCAGTAATGGCCGAGATATTAG
>Ga0153998_1000353_pt1 | contig 9837 bp, 7 predicted proteins | sample TSNC082MetaG_FD_104725 | JGI IMG/M metagenome (GOLD analysis project Ga0153998, IMG submission 104725) | Attine ant fungus gardens microbial communities from North Carolina, USA - TSNC082 MetaG | ecosystem: Host-associated > Fungi > Mycelium > Unclassified | place: USA: North Carolina, Lumber...
AGCATATACCTCGGGAGGCAAGACTGATGAGCTAGCATCAGGTTTCTCAGATACAGACTATCAATGTTGAAGCTCTAGAAATCAGAGGCTCAGAGATATCTTTGGAATGCGAGATAATTTCAACCTAGAGCAGACTTAGACTAATATGACACCAAGATGGCAGATCAAAAGTCTATCAGTGACTAGTGATCCCATCACTGCTGGACTCAGTCAAGAAACGGACGTGCTGCCGGACAACAATCGTATTGCTGACGCTAGGACACACTGTCATGTATTTCTAGATCGTATTCAGAGTAGAAGGAAGCCAGTTTAGGGTTCGGGGAACAATGGGCAGGAGTGAAGTATGAAGATGGAGCAGGATCACATAGTCATGTCCAGGAGGTATAGAGGACAGGAAGGTGATGGCTGTCATAACCGCATGGTAGTGTTATAGAGGAGAGACGTAAGGGAGAGTGGTAGAATGGAGAGTTTCCTTTTTTATTTCTTTTTAATTGAGTCTCTAACATTTGTAATATTCTAATATATTTCTCAGAGTGGAGATTGATAGAAAGAGCCTCCTTGGCCCTTGCCTTCATCTCAGAAGCTCTTGAGGTTGTAAATGCAATTCTCTTGAGTATATAAGAGGTGATCTTGGTGAGAGGTTGAGTTGGTGAATATTCTCTATCATATACCCTATTCTTTCTGGAGCCAAGATGTAGCGGTCGCTCAGGCAACCTTCTATGGAATAGCAGACCTGAAAAGCCTGGCTAATCATCGACTCAGATCATATCACACCCATAAGGTTTGGTATGGGGGTGCGAATGAGAGCTTGATTGAGTGTGGTAAGGCCTATGAGTGGTTTACTGACTATTCTATTAGTGAGCTTGTTATGGTGTGTAAAGGTGGAGGACACCTTAGGGACACCATGTGAGGCAGATCTAGATTGAACCTACTATCATTTCAACTATTTTTACATTACAGATAAGCTGTGCTTCATATTTTAATTTCTTTCTGATACTCCCACTTCCTCCTTCTCCCCACGAACCCTTTAGCACGCAATTGGGAACTGTTACCGCCCCCTTTTCTACTTGCTAGTCACAGCTAATTTTCCTTTTGCCCCTTTCAGCAGAATACAAGTAAGCAATTCAGTGCAAAGGAAACTGCACTCCAAAATATGTACAAGGACTTATTATTATTATTATTATCTTTTTTTGAAGCAGAGTGAATGCAGAGAAATGGAGTCGAGGAAGTGGAATGAAGTATTTCAGGGTCATAACAGTCCTAGTTTAGAGGGATACTTGAGATGAAAATCGTTTACTAGTTCTTTGGCATGTTCCAGTTCCATTGCTGGTAACCATTCAGAGTTGTTGTTGGTATCTTCATATCCTAGCCATATAACCTTGTAGAGCAGTTTGCATGCCCTCCGGCAGTCAATCTTAGAGTCGACTATCTTGGAGATTTTGTATTCTGGTTCTCTGTCAATGATTACAGGTGCTGGCAGAGGTTCGGAATGCTGCTGGAAGGTATTGGGTGTGGCTGGTTCAAGCATAGAGACATGGAACACAGGATGAATGGTCCTCATAGTGTCCAGAAGACGGAGTGTGAAGGATTATGGACTGGGTTGAGAAATTATTTCATATGGTCCAAGGTACCTTTTGGAGAGTTTCTTCGATGGGCAAGTCGTCTGGAAGTACTGTGATCTGACAAATACTAATTGTCCAACTTGGAAGTCCAGTGGTTGTTGTTGACGAGAGTTGGTGGAGGGTTGATATTGTCTTTGGGCTTTGGCAATTTCCTCTTTAAGCGTGTCTTGTAGTTTGTTAAGATTAAGTACGAAGTTACGGGCACGGAAAGAAGCTATATCTTGTTCTAGGTACACACTGAGGTTAGGATGATATCCTTTGTTGGCGAAAAATGGAGAGACACCAGTGGTAGCACTAGGGGCATTGTTGTAAGTAAATTCCACCAGAGGTAACAGTTTGGACCAGTTGTCCTATTGGTAATTGTAATATACATGGAGATACTGTTCCAACATCTGGTTGATTTATTCCACTTGGTCATTTGCCTCTGGATGGTATCCACTAGTAAAGTGAAGTCTCATATCTGGAGTGGTACCTAGGGAATAGAAGAAGTGAGAGACAAATTCTGAGCCACAGTCAGATGTAACATGAGATAGAACTCCATGCTTTGAAAAGACATAGGTAACGAAAAGGTGTGCTAGTTCCACTGAAGTAATGGTGTCATGAGTGGGAATGAATATGGCTTGTTTTGATAGATGGTCCACTATAACTAGGATGGTGTCGAAACTGGAGGAGAAAGGGAGTTTCTCAATGAAATCTATAAAAATTGAATTCCATGGGCGTTTCAGGATAGAAAGTTGTTAGAGGGATCTGTATGGTCTGTGATGCTGTGGTTTGGATCTCATATAGGTAACACAAGACTTACAGAACTTTTGTAGGTCATCGCGGATGTTTGACCAGGTATAATGTCTCCATATGAGTTCTAGTGTTTTATTTTGGCCCAGATGTCCTGCTAGAACATGGTCGTGATGATACTAGAGAACTCAGAGGTGTAAGTTGGTGTTATCCAGAACATACATTCTGTTGTCGAGTCTGAGGAACCTTACATCGTCTTTCGACCAATATCCTTCTAGATGGAGTAAATGGTCGGAGATGAAAGAGTTGAAGAGGAGTGTTGCTAGAATATCAGAGTAAAGTTGGTTTTGATCTAATATTGTGGCTGTGCAAAGTGTCAGAGTGGTAAGAATGGTTGCTTGGAGAGATGTTGCGATTTGTTCATGAGTAAAAACTGGATGGAAGTTATGAGAATTCACTAAAGCATAACCATTATCTCCCCCTTTTGGTAGATGTCCCATCATCTAGTGAGTGCATCTAGTTTGGTGCCAAGACATCCAGGTCAGAAGCGAATTACAAGGTTGAATTGAGAGAGGTACTCCAACCATCTTGCTTGCCGGTGCATTAGAATCTTGGTTGTTGAGAAATACTCCAAGTTCTTGTGATCCATTAAAAGGGTGCAAAAGGGAATTGCACACTGGGACAAACAAAACAATGATGTACCAGCTCCCAATTGCATGCTAAAGGTCCAAGGGGAGATTATCAAAATTGAAGGTTTATGAATAATTAGAGAAATGAGAATTATACACAGCTCTAGTAAAATATATGTTGATGGTTGTAAAAGGATTGTAAGATCTCTCTAGATTGTTGTCACATAGCCTCTCTAAGGTGTCAACCTTTACACACTGTGACCAAAGCTCCTCTGGAAAATACAGTTAGCTGATCACTCATGGACCCTCCACACTTAGTTATCCCCTTGTCTGCACCCCCAACACCGAACCTTATGGGTGTGATGCAATCCAAGTGTGCACCTAGCCAAGCTTTTCCAGCCTGCTGTCCTCTCCAAAGCCTGCCCGAGTTGCATCTATGTCTTCTCCCTAGATCGAGTCCTGGGTATATTTTGTGTTCTTCTCAAGATACCCTACTAGTCCTAGTCTTCTTACTCTTAATAGATCTGCATTCACAATTCCAGAGGCAGTGTAGATGGAGGTAGGAGTCAAGAGGTTCTTCTCTAATCCAACTATACTCTGGATACTATATTAAAATATTACAAAGCCCTGAACTCAAGAAATAAAATATAAAAGGGAAACTATTACTACTTTTAGGATTACATCACCTCCTTTCTGTCCCAAGGCCTCCCAATATTCCACTGATGATGTGGTCCCCTCTCTTTGTAATGATACATTCCTTTATCAAGTTCTTTTCATCAAAGATAATGTGTCTTCATCACTACTTCCTTCTAGAATATTCTTCTGTCTTTCCCTAGTATGCTCTTGATGCTGCTTTGTAATTTGGACTTCATTGATTACCTGTTAAGCAATTAGCAAGCCTTAATAAATATCTAGTATCTCCAAGTCACATCCTAGAGGTCATTTATCTAAATATAATTGATCTGATGCTATCAATGCTTATTTACAAGCACAAAGTCTATTAGCCTAAGTTCTTTATCTGAGTAGTATTGGTTCTAGAGTACAAGTTTACTGCCTTTCTAAGTCAGTCTATTCAAGAGTAGATCTAGAGCGTAGTCCTGCAGTAACTCTCTTAGTAACCCAATGCCAGTTCATCCTAATTGCTTCTCGAGGTCTCAATACGAGCTCTAGGTTGATTATCACCTGCTCAATGTATTTACCCTATAATGTTACATTCTGAGGATATAAAAAGAGTTCTAGAGCGAATTCTAATTGAGAATCCATTAGTATAAAGTATATCAAATGTTATCTTCTGCAGAAAATTTGCTTGTGGTATAACACCATCACAACATTAATTGGTGAAGTGGACCCCTCTAAATAATGTTGCCAAACTTTGAAGGCTTTGAATATTGCAAGTAATTCTTTGTTGTAGATGTTGTAGTTGAGTTCCGGAGTGGAGAACATCTGGGAGTGGAAGGCTATAGGGTGGATCTTATTATCTTTAGTCATAATGGAGAGAATGGCAGCAAGAGTGTAGTCTGAGGCATCGGTTTCCACAACAAGTTGTGCACCTAGAACCCAATACGTAAGGATAGGAGTGGAGGTGAAGGCTTGTTTCAGGGTATTAAATGCTATCCTACAATCGTCGTCAAAGTTCCACAGAGTGTTCTTTCTAGTGAGACGCATGAGTGGAGTGACTATATCTGAATAATTGAAAATGAAACGTCTGTAGAAGTTGGTGAAACCTAAGAAGGACTGAATATCCTTTACTTTTTTTGGTTCTGGCCACTTCTGAATGGTTTTCACTTTAGTGTCGGACATGGTCAAACCAGATGGAGATAGAATATAGCCTAGATATTCAATGGAATCTAAATGGAATTCACATTTTTCTGCCTTTACATACAATCTTACTTTTCAGAGTTGTTTCAGTACCTCTTTGACATGACTCCAGTGTTGCGTGATATCATTGGAGTAGATTAGGATGTCGTCCAAGTAGACCACTACACACACATCTAGAAGGTCAGAGAACATGTCGTTCATGAAGCGTTGGAAGGCAGCTGGAGCATTAGTTAGTCTGAACGGCATTACTAACCATTCGAAGGCTCCATAGCAAGTACAGAAGGTGGTTTTCCATTCATCTCCTTCAGCAATGCAGACCAAATAGTATGCATATCGGAGGTCAATTTTAGTGTAAATGCGAGCCTTGTGGGGGGAATCTAGGAGGTCGGAGATGAGGGGAAGTGGATATCAATCTTTTTTTGTGATTCTGTTGAGTCCATGAAAGTCTACACAGAGCCAGAGGGACCTATCTTTCTTCTTTACAAACAGGACCAGCGCTCCGTGAGGAGAAGACATTGAACAGATAAATCCATTGGTCAGGTTTTCATCAATGAACTTGTCACAAAAAAGTAACTACTAAATAGTATTATGGAGGTATAACAAAATACCTGTTCAAATAAACTACATAAATAGCTAGACCCTTGTTAGCAAGTAGCCTTGCTAATGTCGCCCTTTTGGTGTAGTGGTAAACCATACAGTATGTAACTACTGGTCCATAGTACAACTGTGACAGAACTCTTTTAATGCTTTCTATTCAAATTTGGATAAGGAATAGATGGTTCCTACCAGAGGATGGGAATCTTTTTCTAGATCAATTCGGAGGTCATAAGGACAGTGGGGAGCAAGTGTTTCTGCTTTGGACTTGCTAAAGACATCTGTGTACTCGTGATATTCCTCTGGAATGGAGGGGAGGTCGATTTTTTCGGAGATGGCAGTGGATTTAGCCTGCACTGTGGAACAGAATTGGAGAGTAAATATTTTTGAGCCTGATAGCTGTGAGGCCTGGAGTAGGGCTGGTGCACTGATAATCATAATATGAGGTCGCTTGAAGTTAGACGGAGATGTCTCAGATGGGGTGAACTGCAGAGGGTTTTCTACTGGAGAGAACAGAGGATTTACTAAGGTTTCAACAGGAGGAACAGAAGCCAGACTTTGGAGTAAAGATGGTGGTCAAAAAGATATTGACCCAGAAACCCAGTCAATCAATGGATTGTAGTAAGTGAGCTAAGAGTACCAGAGAACAATAAGAATCAAGCGGAGTGACATAGAAGTCAAGAGTCATGCATTTACTGGAGGGGAATTTTACAGGCAACGATACTACCTCAGAGATAATATTATTCAAGGTTCCATCAAATAGGTGTAGTTTCACAGGTGGAGTAGGAGTAGTAGGCAGAGAATGTCCATGAGCAAAAGCAGAATCCAAGAAACAGTGTGTAGATCCAGAGTCTACCAGTGTTCGGATGGGTATAGACTGGAGATGGTCTGAAGCATACACCAGAGGAGAGACAAGGGGTATACAAAGAGAATTCGGATTGGAAAGAGTGGATGCGTTGAGGTGCATTGGACTCATAGTTGCACAAATGAGTTCAACGCAACTCCCAGTTTGTGCTGAGTCTTGGGAGCCATGCTCTAGTTTTCCGAGAGGTTCTCGGAGAGCGGAGTCTCTTGTTCCTCCAGAGTAGTTAATTGTGCCCTTACCAGTTGTTTCCTAGGGCATCCATCTACTTTGTGGTTCTTCAATCCATAGTATAGGCAAAGATTATTGTCGATACAGCACTTGCGCTCATTGTCGTTCAATTTACCATCTCTGTCTAGTTTGTTGGAGAGGTCAATATGCAGAGATGGTGATTTAGCAATGGAAGATGGTCGTCTAGAGGGTTTTAAGGAACTCCAGGATGGTGTGATTTGTGGCAGAGTTGTAGATGACTAGGGATGAGACAAAGCAGAGCTTTGCAAGGAGGCGGAGTACTGAGCCATTTTACCTTGTTTTCAGTGGTGACTGTCTGTTGCCTCCTTCTCCATATTGCAGAAATGATCTTGTTCACGATTTTGTTCCCAGTAGCAATTGTCAAAGGTGATTGCCAGTTGATACATAGCATAGAAGGAGATGGGTTTTCCCTGTTCCCTGTTTGCTATCAGGTCCCAGAGGCAATTTGGCAGTCTCTGGTAGAAGCGATGGCATAGAACTATATCACCCCAGTTCAACTGTACTGCATACCACATGAATTCCACATTATAAGTGGCAATTTTATCTCCTAGCTTCATACGGAGATTGTTGATGAGATTGGCAGCATCCCCTACTGGGTCCGAGAGTCCAAAATGCACTCAGAGCTCTTTCACAACGAGGTGCCAAATAAAAAGCCAGGGTTGTGTGTAGCCAAGGTCTTCCTGTTGTAGTGTGACTTCGAACCAATCTTGCGCTACACCAGAGAGATAGATCATCACGAAATTGATTTTCTCTTCATTGGTGGAAAATTGCAAGGGATTGGCATAGAAAAAGAGTCAGCATTGGAATAGGAAGTGATTTAGCTTGTGGGGGTCAGAACTGTCAAAGATGTCTGGAATGCAGACCTTCAATTGATAAGACTTTGGTGCTGATCCTCTGTTAAGGTTTTCCAATAATTGTCGGAGAGCCTCAGCTAACTGATTGTTAATGGGGTTATGGTCAGCAACAGGTGGAGTTTGGAACACAGGAGTAGGAACAGGAATAGGAGCGTCGACCCAGTTCAGGTCGTTGTTGACATAAGGGATAGTGGTGGGGTCTACACCGTGGAATTCTGAAGGTTCCACCAGAGGTGAGGATGAACAGAGGTGCACCGGAGTGCGAGGTATCCCTGATTGGAGACATCTAGACCTCCTTAGGAGGCCTGAAGTGAAGTGACTGATAGTTTGGTCAGCAAGAGAGATGGAATTACTCCTAGAAGAGGGAGTTGCAGACTGGCGAGACATCAGAATTGAACACGATAGGAACTGGTGTGAGTCTATAAATTCTGTCAAGGATAGACAGACAGAGTATGGAGGAGTGGAGTAATAATAGAGTTATACTCCGGAATAATGTACTAAACTACTTCAGAGAATAGATGGTACTTAATAGTGATTGTAAAACTAGAAAGAAAGCTCCGGCAGACAGGCAAGAATGTCAGAGCAGAGAACGACTTGTTGAATGATCTTGGCTTCAACTTATGTGTTGTGCCCTAGTCTCCGGTCATGAGGTTGGTCACGGATTTCGGAGTGAGGAAAATCGTCAAGACAGAGGTCCTAAGTGGGCAAGTGGAGGAATTGGAGAGGATAAGGTAGGATTAGGACTAGTTGATGTTAATTTACAGACTGAGAAATTACACTATAACTACTCAGTACTTATAGGAAGTCCAGAATAGGAGGAGAGTAGTCTACTATGCTATCCTACTATTATTACTTTTAGGAGAATTATTAGGAGAATTAAATTACATAATTATTATATTTCCAGAATATGACAACTCTGAGAAATATATTAGAATATTACAAATGTTAGAGACTCAATTAAAAAGAAATAAAAAAGGAAACTCTTCATTCTACCACTCTCCCTTGCATCTCTCCTCTATGACACCACTATGTGGCCATAACAGCCATCACCTTCCTGTCCTCCATACCTCCTAGACATAACCATGTGATGCTGCTTTACCTCTATACTTTGCTCCTTCCTACCATTCCCTGAACCTCAAACTGGCTTCCTTCTACTTCAAATATAGTCTAGAAACATATGACAGTGTGACCGAGCATCAGCAATACAATCGTCGTTCAGCAGCACGTCCGTTTCTTGACTAAGTCCAGCAGTGATGGGATCACTAGTTACTGATAGACTTTTGATCTGCTGTTTTGATGTCATATTAGTCTAAGTCCATTTTAGATCAAAATTATCTCGCATTCCAAAGATATCTCTGAGCCTCTGATTTCTAGAGCTTCCATATTGATAGTCTGTATCTAAGAAACCTGATGCTAGCTCATCAGTCTTGCCTCCCAAGGTATATGCTATTCTAGCATGTGGTAGCTTGGTCACTACCTAAGAGAAGTACCTAATCTTAGATCTAGATTATGTCTGGGGCTTGTAGGAAGTCTCTAGAGTGGATTCCAATAGTAAAATCCAGGGGTATAATGTGTATCCCATGTTACATTTCTGCAGAAAATTCTCTAGCAGCGTAACATCATTAGTAAGTAGCCTTGCTAACATTACTCTTTGGGTGTAGTTGTCATAACTTAGCAAAATAGCTAAAGTCATTATTTATATTTCTTTTCTTTTTCTTTTATCTTGGACTTACTATATAGAAGGGAGTGTGGGAAAGTGTTATGTCACAAGTGTCACATAGTCACAATCACATGACAGGAAGTCACAATGTCACATTATATGATGTTACATGATGGGTCACATGATAGGCATGGGAAAGTAGTACACAGACCATGTAGTATATAAGGGGACCCCTAACACGCTACTCCGGAGCCCATCCCAGTCCTCTGGAGCGACCCGGAAGCCGATCCAATATTACTACGTAATATTGGGTCTTACTCCCATCATTCCAAGAGTACTCTGTTGCCACCCAGCACACTTTCCTTGTTCAGACCCTGGTTACCAATGCAGGGACGCGAAGACACTGTAGTATATAATGTAGATTGTTCCCTCCAGGAGCCTCATCTAATTCTCTGAGGAATCTTCTGGAGGTAGGTTGTAACAGTATTTCATTGACTATAATTATCTGAGGAATCTCCTGGAGCCTTCCACTCCGGTCATCCTTACAGCAGAATTAGATCTTATTATCAGAGCCCCGGAATCTCTCAGTGGACAGCCGCCCTCCGGTCGCCCTCCACTAGCAGACTCCGGCCCCCTGATCATTCCACTTCGAAAGGATGTCGCTCCCTGCGGACACCCCCCAGCCATCGCCGACGCTTTAGGCTATCTGCAGCACCATCTCCAGGAGTTGACCGAGCGTCAGAACGCTTCGGAACACGTTATTAACAACACCCTCGCGGGCCTAACAGCCCAAATACAACAGCTCACTCAACTG
>Ga0153998_1000354_pt1 | contig 9833 bp, 10 predicted proteins | sample TSNC082MetaG_FD_104725 | JGI IMG/M metagenome (GOLD analysis project Ga0153998, IMG submission 104725) | Attine ant fungus gardens microbial communities from North Carolina, USA - TSNC082 MetaG | ecosystem: Host-associated > Fungi > Mycelium > Unclassified | place: USA: North Carolina, Lumber...
CACACTTGCTAGTATATATACTACACTAGATAGTCAGGCACACAACACCATGGCAACCGACCTATAATCACAGAATGTCCTAGAACAACTAATAATAGGCATCGCACCGCATGACACAGACAGAGAAGACTAAGGAACGATGGGAGTGCGATACACGATCTGTCACTGGGCCACTAATAGAACAGACCCTCAGAACTTACTAAGCACTTCCCTAGATGTCCCCTTACAGCTTGGTCTGTGCGCTGGTTGCTACAGGAACCTAGATCAAGACACTAATAACTACCATATCTAATAAGGCTATGTAGTACTAACCATAACAATGAGAACAAGAGAGAAGGAAACTAGAGACAGCAAGCTCTGAGGATTTGAGAGCAAGCTAGATAATACTCACCCATACCAGGCTATTCTAGAGTATCCCCTTACATCTGTTATGAAATTCTCTAAACAATCCCTATGAGGTTTCTGTAGTAGTAGTCATAGCCACTATTCTACTACTCAAGTAGTATGCTCGAGTCCACAACTGGGCATCGAATAGTTATTTCTGAAGGGCCAAACTCATCTCTTGAGCTGGTTATTCTCATTATTATAGTGAAAAATACCACTTTTATTGCCTAAACAGCTGTCCAGCATAACAGTGATGTCTCAAAACCAATACAAAGACTTCATGAGCAATTTGCTCAAAGAAAAGCAGGCCCTCACTAAATTAAGAGCAGAACTTGAAGGAAGGAAAGGGAAGCTATGTAGATGCTGCAAAAAGTTCAGGCACCTGGCCTGAAACTACAGGAATAAGAGAGAAGGAGAGAAGGAGACAGTCATTTTCCAAAATAAGTTTAAAGTATTAGAAAGCAGAGTAATACAATATGGAGTGGAAGAGAGAGTAATCAGAAGGCAGGAATCAGTAGTAGTTGAATGTTTCAAATGTGAGAAGAAAGAACACAAGTGTAAAGAATGCTTACTATAGAGAAAGACGAAAGAGGAGAGGAAATTGAGAAGAGTAGAAGAAGAAGAGACAGCATATATGGCCAAGCCACAAAAAGTACAGCAAGAGAGGAAGCCAGCATGTCCCATTAGAGAAAAAGCGCAGAAATGGCAGAGGAGTTCTGTAAGGGGACATCTAGGGTCATGCTTAGTAAGTTCTGAGGGTCTGTTCTATTAATGGCCTAGTGACAGATCGTGTATCGCACTCCTACTGTTCCTGACTTCTCCTGTCTATGTCATGCAGTGCGATGCCTATTATTAGTTATTCTAGGACATTCTGTGATTATAGGTCAGTTGCCATGGTGCTGTATGCCTGACTATCTAGTGTAGTATATATACTAGCAAGTATAAGGGGACAACCCTGAGATCGCTTAGATAACCTGGTAGGGTTCGCATTATCTAGTGTTCCCACAGATCCTCGGAGTCTATAGTCTATAGTTCTCTTTCCTCTAGTTTGGGTCTCTATCACAGTACTACATAGCTATATCTGGTAGTGTAGTTATTATTGTCCTGATGTCTGTGTCTATAGCAACCAGCACACAGACCAGGCTAGTCTAGTATAAGTAGCTAGTGATGTACGGTAGAATACCTTACCTCAACAATAGTTTGAGCTCCTGGGCTATCTATCGCTCTGACTTAAGACGCCTCCTTTACTATACTGGAGTGTGTTCTGGAACGCCTCTGAGTGTCCCCTTACAGCAAGTGTGTGTAGATATACCCCCACTTGAATCTCAAACTAGCTTCTGGGACTATCTACTAGCTTAAGAAGTAATCGTCTACTGAGTGGTCCTCTTACAAGTTCAGTAGTGGCTTTGTAACAAAGGGCACAAGAGCATTATGGAGAGAGTGTCCAAGAAGAGCCACATCTATTGGAGTTAGGATGGTACACCCAAGAAGTGGTTGTATCATATTTAGCATGCAAAAGATGTAGCAAGAGAGAATGTTATGTGGAGGAGAATAGAGAACAAGAGGTGATATCAAATAAGAAGTTAGAAGAGATGAAATGGTATAGGTGTATAGGGAAGGCAGCGTGGTCTAAAGAGACAAAGGTATAGCAAAGCAGCGCATAGTCAGGAGAACCAGAAAGCATAGCAAAAGAAGAGATTAGCCAAAGGGACGTCAGAAGAACTGGAAAGCACAGCAAAAGAGAGGAGTAGCCAAAGAGACGTTAGAAGAATGTTCAAAATGCTAAGAGAAGTGTAAATGAATATTGGAGTAGAAAAGTTGGATATGCATAAAGGCATAACTGTAAAAGCACTCTTGAACAGTGGTGCCACAGAGATGTTTATGAATAAGAGGATGACAGCTAGGCATAGGTTTAAGCTGCAAAAATTAGAGAGACCCATAGCAGTTAGAAATGTAGATGGGACGAATAACAGTAGAGGAGCGATCATCTACCAAGTAAAGGTGAATGTTTACTACAAAGGTCATATAGAAAGAATGAGGATAGACATATGTGACCTAGGAAAAATGGAGATAATCTTAGGAATGCCATAGTTGGTAGCACACAACCCTGAGATAAATTGGAAGACTAGAGAAGTTAAAATGACGAGATACCTACCCTTGTGTGGTGGGGTAAAATCAAAAAAGAAAGAAAGAAAGAAAAAGGGAAAAAGGATAGTAACTCTAGAAGAAGAAAAAATTATCAGATGGACAATAGACAATAAGAAAAATTAGGGAAGAGAAGAAGAAATCAAAGAGGACCACCAGAAAATTGAAGAGATAGTTCCAAAGAGATTTCTCAAATGGAAAAGAGTGTTTGAGAAGGTAGAATTGGAGAGGATGCCGACAAAGAAAGTCTGGGATCATACTATAGATCTCAAGAAGATGTTTGTACCATGAAAGGGAAGGATTTACCCATTGTCAAAGAATAAAAAGGAAGAAGTCCAAAACTTTATAGAGGAACAATTAAGGAAGGAGTACATTAGACTATCAAAATACCCACAGACGTTGTCATACCAGACAGCCATTTAGACAGATAAATAACTATTTTCACCTTAATAACCAGAATAACTGACTCAAGAAATGAGTTCAGCCCCTCCAGAGACGTTCTCTAAATGCCTAGTTATGGACTCAAGTACCTCACTTGAGTAGCAGAGTAGTGGCTGTGACCACCACTACATATACCTCATAGATGCTTGCCTAGATGCCCTGTATTGGATTTCTAACAGATTTCTCTTCTAGAGTGCTCTCAAAGGTAGAGGCAAACTTTAAAGATTAAGCTCTACTAGAGTAACATTATACCTCAGCAGCTAGCAGCACTATTTTCAGAAAAGTTACAATTAGATCTGAGCCATCATCACTGATGGCTAAATATATTAAAATTAAAAGAAGCAAGTCAACACAGAGCTGTATCGCAACTACAGTGAAGGAAAACTAGGTCTTAGAGAAGTGGGATGATATAGAAAAAGTAGTGAACAGAATAAGGAAGTTAGAGAGAGAAGTAGAAGGGAGGATTGACGAAGACAATATGCTCAAGAACAAAATGACTTCAGATCGCCGTCTCCTTCTACTGCCTAGTAAAAGGCTCAAGAACTATCTATTGTGTAAAGAAGAATTCCTGGAGTAGGGTTAGAGGAGTGAAGAGTGGTTACCAAGTGTTTAGGAGAGGTGCCACCTTATCATATTGGCCTTACTATAGAGGATTTCTTTGTCTCACTTTCTTTATTGTCTCATTACTTTATAATCCTAATTGAATACTCTAGGGCACAGAAGGGAACTCAAGCATCACATCTATAAGGGAACCTCTAATCCACGACTCCGGAGCCTGTTCCAGAGCTTCGGAGCGACCCTGTAGCTGATCCAATATTACGTAGTAATATTGGGTCTTACTCCCATCATTCTGAGAGCACTCCGTTGCCACCCAACACACTTTTCTTGTTCAGACCCTAGTTACCGATGCAGGGACACGAAGACACTGTAGTATATAATGTAGATTATTCCCTTCAGGAGCCTCATCTAATTCTCTGAGGAATCTCTTGGAGGTAGGTTGTAACCGTATCTCATAAATTATAATTAACTGAGGAATCTCCTGGAGTCTTTCCTTCGGTCGCCCTTACAATACCCAGCCCTCTAAGAATTCCACTCTCCAGATGTCGTTGCTCTCGAACACCTCCCAAGGCATAGCCAATACCTTAGGATACCTGCAATATCATCTCCACGAGCTAATAGAGAGACAAAACATTTCTGCAAACAACATCAACACCATATTAGTAGCCTTGACCACACAACTACAGCAGCTCACATAGCTAGTGGCTAATCTCCCTCTTCCACCCATACCAAACATATCTTCCCTGCCTGTACCATCTTCTCTGGTGTCTCCACCCTCTACTCTGGCAGCGAGATGAACATGTCCCAAGCTCTCTTGTCCTCTGGACTTTAGCAGAGAACATCACAACAGCCGTGCATTCTTGAACTCCTGCTCTCTTTACATCTGCCTGGCCCCGGAGCAGTTCCACAACGAACAGGAAAGAATTCTCTGGGCTCTCATATTCTTCAAAGACGGTTGTGCTGCCAAGTAGTCCAAAAATGTGTTCCATCAGGAAGCAGACACTAGTGTTTTCCCCATCCAAACATAGAGAGACTTTGAACAACAGTTCTGGGTCTACTTCTTCCCTGTTAACACGGAAGTGGACGTGATCAATGTACTGGAAGGAACCTCCTACCACCAAAGAGGTCGGACAGTGGATAACTATCTGAATAACTTCTAGGTCCTGGTCTCTGACACAGGTTATACAGATCTCCAGATACTAGTGATAAAGTTTTGACATGGTCTTAGGTTAGGCATCCAGAACCAGATCGCCACCATACTATATGGACGACCAGCTGATACTGACTCCGATGCATAGTACAAAGCAGCATGGAGGATTGACTAGGCATGCCTCGCCAATGAGGCCTTTTAGTCCGTATCATGCTCTGCTCCCTTTGTACCGCTTAAGACTGTTTCTATCTAATCCCCACCTTTGTTCGTGGCGAGACTGCTCTCTGTTCTGCTCCTTCTGGCCACTCTGAAACCTCCACCACCAACTCCATCTATGAGAGTCCCCATAGATGTTGATGCGACAAGGAAAACAAGATTCTTGTCTCTATGAGAATGTTACCGATGCGGAGACATGAACCACCTAGTCCAAGACTGTCCTCACTATATGGACATCTATCAACTCACCTTGGAGCAGCGGGAGGAACTGATTAAAGATTTGTTGGTGTTGAAAGATGTAGTTCTGATTGAAGAGTCTTGTTCCCAGAAGGAGGAGAAGGATTTTGCATAGTGCAGCTAGCAGTAAGTGCACTTCAGTCACCAGTAAATAAGTTTACTGTATTGACTATAGAGGACCCCAATACAATTGACAGTGAACTAGTAGACACACTACCCCCCATCCCTCTAGTCTTTGCTCTACTCCATAGACCCAAGTGGGAGAGAAGGCTGCCTAAGCTCCTCTCAATTAGTACCTTGGACACACAAGGAACCTCCTTACTCCTGCCAGTGGAAATCAGAACTACAAACACAAGCAAACTCTACTCCATCAAAGCTCTCTTGGATAGTAGAGCAACAGAGAACCTCATCAACTGGAATTTTGTTTATTTGAAAGGGATAAACACTCGAACCCTCTTACATAACATTCCAGTCTTTAATATTAATGGTTTCTCTAACAAGGCAGAACAGATTTCTGAGGTTGTAGATGTACTTTTCTACTACAAAACTCACTCTGAAAGGATGCTCTTAGCTGTCTCCGGACTCAGGAAACAAAGTCTGATCCTAGGCTACAACTGGCTCAAGGACTATAACTCCAAGATTGACTGGGAAAAGAAAAAAGTCAAAATGACCTGTTGTCCACTCCGGTGCAAAAGAGGACATGCCCTATGGAAGGAACAGACCTGCCAGAAGAAAACTGAACTCTGGGCCCTCCAATTATGTCATGACAGATCTATACCCTTACTCCAAGAAGAGCTAGAGCTTGAAGAAGCATCTCTGCAAATGTACTGCCCAGATTGAGAGCTCGGAGACCGACTGTTCCTTACATGCCTCTTTCTGGAGCTTACTGAGGTCAACCTCCAAGCCACAGCTGCCACCTCCCAGCGTCTCATGGAAGGAGCCAGACACAGTAAGAAGACACAAGCCACTACTACTCTGCTGTCTACCTACGTCACAAAGTTCCAATCTATGTTTGCTAAGAAGGACTTTGACATACTGCCAGAGCACTGCAAGTGGGATCACACTATCAAACTGATCCCTGGAGTGGAGCACAAGTCATCGAAAGTCTATTTCCTGTCCTTGTTAGAACAAGTTAAGTTAGATGCTTTTCTAGAGGAAAACCTGTATACCAGATGAATCTGACCTTCCAAATCCCTTATAGCAGCCCCTGTGTTCTTCATTAAGAAGAAAGATAGTTTACTCCAGCTAGTCCAAGACTACTGCATACTGAACACCATAACTGTCAAGAACAGATATCCTTTTCCCCTTATTTTTAAACTTGTTTCCTAGCTTCGTGGAGCCAAGTACTTCATAAAACTTGATGTCTGCTGGGGTTTCAATAATATATGCATCAGGCCTAGAGATGAATGGAAGGCAGCTTTCTGCACTAACTAAGGTCTCTTCGAACCTCTTATGATGTTCTTTGGAATAACCAACAGTCCTGCTACCTTCCAAACTATGATGAACGACATCTTCAGAACCCTCATAGCCAAAGGGATAGTAGTAGTGTACTTGGACGACATTCTGATCTTTACAAAGACAGAAGAGGAACACGAACAAACAGTTTAGAGGGTGTTGGAAATACTAGCAGAGTACAAGTTATTCCTTCACCCAGAAAAGTGCGAGTTCCACCAGAAGCAAATCAAGTACCTTGGACTGGTCATCTCAGAGAACAAGGTTGTGATGAACTCTGTTAAGGTCACCAGAGTCTACAATTAGCCCACTCCAGAGAACCAGACTGACATGCAGGCTTTCATAGGCTTTGTTAACTTTTACCGCTGTTTCATCCGAGATTTCTCAACTATAGCCAGACCCCTCTTTGACCTCACTTATTCCAACAAAGCCTGGAACTAGGATACCAAGCAACAGGAAGCCTTTGAACGTCTCAAAATGGTAGTGACTATTGCTCCAGTTCTGGTATCATCCCAGGACTCAGAACCTTTCCGCATCGAGAGTGACAGTTTAGACTTCACCTTCAGAGCTGTTCTCTCTCAGCAACTACCCAGAGAAGAGAAATGGCACCCAGTGGCCTTCTACAGCAAATCACTATCTCTAGTGGAACGGAATTATGAAATCCATGATAAGGAGATACTTGCTATCATCTATGCACTGGAAGAGTAGAGACATTTCCTAGAGGGAGCCCAGCACCCGGTGGAGATCTGGATAGATCACAAGAACCTGGAGTACTTTATGATGGCTAAGAAACTCAACCGTCGCTAGGCTTGCTAGTCTCTGTACTTAGCCTATTTCAACTTTAAGTTGATCCACTGCCCAGGACATTCTATGGGGAAGCCAGATGCGTTATCACAGAGACCAGACCATGGTAATGGAGCCTCCGACAACACTGGTTCAGAGGCAAGATCTATGTTCCCTGGAATGCAGACTTACGAAGACAATGTCATGCTGTACAAATGTTTAAACAAAATAAGTGGCAATTTGCACCCTAATAACCAGAATAACTGGCTTGAGAGAAGAGCTTGGCCCTCTAGAGATATTCCCTAGACACCCAGTTGTGGACTTGAGCACCTAGCTTGAGTAGCAGAGTAGTGGCTGTGACCACCGCTACATATACCTCATAGACACTTGCCCAGGTACCCCGTATCAGATTTCCAATGGATTTCCCTTCTAGAAGTGCTCTTGAGGATGGAAGCAAACTTAGACAGGTTAGCGTGACCCAAGCGACATCATACCTCAGTAGCCAGTGGCATTATTCATAGAAGAGTTACGATCAGATCTGAGCCATCATAATTAATAGCTAAGTATAGCAAGATCAAGAGAGTCGAACTGTCACAGGTTTGCATTGCAATGGCAGTAGAAGAAAGCTGGACTCCAGAGTAATGAGAAGACATAGAGGAGGTAGAAAGAGGAATAAAGAGAATGAGGAAAGATGCAGAAGAAAGAGTAGATAAAGATAACGCGTTCGAGAGCAAGACAACTCAGGATCACTGTTTCTATCTATAGCCCAGTAAGAGGCTTGAGACCTGTCTACTGTGCGAGGAAGAATCCCAGGAGTAGGGTTAGTGTGCAGGGAGTGGTCACTGAGTGTTCAGGAGGAGCGCTGTCTCATTATTTTGGCCTTGCTATGTTTGGAAATTTGGAGGTTTTCTTTGTCTTGCTTTCTTTGTTGTCCCATTGCTTTGTAATCCTAATAAAATACTCTAGGGCACAGAAGGGAACTCAAGCATCACCCCTCCATTATTATCCCTCTCTGTTGCTCTAGAACTTAATGGCTATTCTGAGTGACTGAGTCTCTATCTTTTTAAGTATTCTCTTTAAGTTTCTAAAAACCCACAAAACCTCTCCCTTGATGGGAATTCGAGCCCCAACGGACTTGGGCATTCGCTTACACTAGGAGTGTCAGTGTCTAAAGTCCGATGACTGGAATTAAGCCAACTGTCTCTTTGTTCAGAGTTTGACAAAGAGAACTCGATGAAGTTCTCGCTCATTTCTCTACCTACTTATACACTTTACTACTGTGGCTATGCACTTACTCTCCTATGGTCCTCAAGTTACTCTAGTCATGTGACACACTGTGACTATGACCCATGACGTGACTATCTGTGACTATCCGTCACACCATTGTGACATTGTGACAAAGTCACATAACTTTTTCCCATGCTCTACCTTGTAGTTGTAAGTCTAATTAAAAGAAAAAGAAAAAGAAAAGAAATATAAATAATGACTTAGCCATTTTGCCAAGTCATGACAAAGAGTTAATAGCTTACTACATGTCATTGGAGTCGGCTTTCAGTTGTACGGTCAGCTGAAAAAGAGCCCATATGATGGCATGGGAGTTCTAGGTAGTTCTGCTGTATCAACAGCAAGCCAGACCACTAGACTAGGTAAGGACAGTAGTGTCATGATATCATGCAGGACAGCCATTTAGGCAATAAAAGTGATATTTTTCATCATAATCATGAGAATAACCAGCTCAAAAGACAAGTTTGGCCCCTAGAGATGTCTCCTAGATGCCCAGTTGTGAACTTAAGCACACCATTTGAGTAGCAGAGTAGTGGCTGTGACCACTACTCTAGAAACCTCATAAAGATTATCCAGAGAATTTCATAACAGATTTATAACAGAACTCCCCTCTAGAGTGCTCTTGAGAGTGGAAAGGACCTTAGAAGATATTCTCTAACAGAATGACATCATATCTTGGCAGCAGTGACTTATTTATAATGTTTAGGTTACTATCAGAGCAGGGCTATCATCGCTGATAGCTAATAATAGCAAGAACTAGCAAGACAAGTTCTCTTAAGGGCTACATCACAAACCTAACAGAAGAAGACTGAGGTTCAAAGATGTGATGAGGTATAGAGGAGTAGTAGAAGGACTAGAGAGGTCAGGAAGAGAGGTCAAATAGAGAGATGAAAGAAGAGGTGTTTGATGAAGACAATGCGCTCAAGAGCAAGACGACTCGAAATTGCTGCCTCTCTCTACAGCCCAGCAAAAGGCTCAAGAGCCATCCATTGTTTAGAGAAGAACACCTGGAGTAGGATTAGAGGAATGGGGAGTAGTAGCCAAGTGATTGGGAGAAGTGCCATCTCATCATTTCACTCTTACTATCTTTGGGAATTTGGGAGTTTTCTTTGTTTCTTTTCTTTTGTTGTATCATTGCTTTGTAATCCTAATAAAATACTCTAGGGCACAGAGAGGAAAAAGA
>Ga0153998_1000355_pt1 | contig 9830 bp, 8 predicted proteins | sample TSNC082MetaG_FD_104725 | JGI IMG/M metagenome (GOLD analysis project Ga0153998, IMG submission 104725) | Attine ant fungus gardens microbial communities from North Carolina, USA - TSNC082 MetaG | ecosystem: Host-associated > Fungi > Mycelium > Unclassified | place: USA: North Carolina, Lumber...
ACAAATAAGCCCTGATAAATTATTCTCAGTCTGACTGAAGTAGCTTGTAGGAAAATCATATCTATGAGTCACAACTCATGCGCTACTAGATTATCGACCAATGATTGAGATGGTCTGCAGCACATCACGATGTAACCAGCAGGCTTCGACTGGTACATTGTTGAGCCACCCTTAATCTTTGAAACGGGCTTCTAATGGCTTTATTTCAATAATAACATATAGTAACAATCTTGTGATAACTATAATCAATGTGGTTATCTCCAAATCCATGAGAGAGTCTAATGATCCTGGTGTAGTTTGATAGAGCTCAACCAATGAGAGAACGTGCTCAAGATAATTGAATAGAGGTGATCAGCCAGTCCAGTGGGTCAAGTTGCCACGGAGAACAAGTAAAGAGACGAGCATTCTGAGCCACCAAGAATAAGTGATAGGAAGATTGGTACCCATTTTGAGCCACTTTCTTCTCTCATGGCAGACAAACGTCGTCAGTGATGAACGGGAATCTTCACTAGCAAGAAATGAAATCAAGCAAATGATATACTATCACAAGGACAGTTTAGTCAAACTAGCCTTAGAAACTGGACACTTCTTCTACTGTCTAATAGGTGCACTAACATTCCCAAAACCTAAGACGACGATCGGCCATACGATCCAATAGAGAAAAAGTGGCTAGGACTCACTCGCAGCGGTACTGCAAACCCTCACAAGTCTTTTTCAATTCCAATATAGGCACACCCATCTCAGTTCTATTGAACAGCATTTCTACTGCATCTTCCTACATCTACTGAGGCCACTGAAGAAGAGTATTTGACAGATCCCCTTTGATATTCGGGTCCATCGCAATGACCAAGTTCACGAATCACTGGCTGGAATTGTCGGTGAACTCGCTATTGTTGAAACGTGGGGTTTGGTCGGCGATTGCGCTTTGATGGCTTGCCTAGATTGACACAGCCCGAGGATTCAAGTATATACTGTGGGAAATAGCATGGGATATCATCACCATGGAAGGCAGGTAGAATGCCGAATTCTCCCTGTTGAAAAGATGAGTGAAAACCTCTTGACATAAGAGACATCCACGTACCTTGAAACGTTTGGCCCGAAATCCACGGAGCAGGGAGCATGCAGGACAAACGAACATTGCTGGTCAAGACGATAGTATCAACATCTGTGCCACAAAATCTACTCACATTCGCTCATGATGGACCTGGCACTGCTCACTATACTGACGTTCCCTCAGCGCTGGTTGTCACAGCAACAAATACCTCCTGTTAACCGAGATCCAGGACGTGGATTTTGGGAAAACAAGCAAAATACTTACTCCATTGACTCTTCCTAGGTGCACTGACTCCGTCGCCCGTTTGGTGATAAGCGTACCGTCCACTACCGGAACAAAGACACAAGTCCCAAAAAACCCACTGTTCGACACGTTCACCTTGTGGGCGGTTGGAGCACCCACTTGGCGCAGACATTCAAGAGCATCTCGCGCAACGAAACATCTGTTGCAAACCGCGTCGGCACTGGTCACGAAGATATCAAAAAGATGTACCCTGCTTGATCAACAACATCTTCAAAGATTTGCTGTTGCTCCGAGTCAGTGAGGAGTGAGCGAGATATCGGGAGGGGAGGAAGGGGGAACTCGCTATAGTTGCACGGAAGAGCGGAGGTTGTGTTTGCGACGACATGCTGAATGCACCACCTTGGGATTGAAATTAGACAAGGAGATGCAATCACAGTAACACGCACCCGCAGACTCTCCCCAAACTGTCACCTTCTTGGGATCTCCACCGAACTTGCTGATCTGGTGATACAGATGTTGGTCAAAGAGGGTAGGTAAGGCACTTACGTGACACCGTACCCACTCAAGGGCGAACTGCTCGTCGTCTTTGTCTGAATTCAATAGCTAGTTCCGCCTATTTGAAATTCTACTCACACAGTCTGGCGTTTAAAGTGCCTCTGTCATGGACACTTTTCATGCTTCAATTTTTCCTTTTCCCCTTTCCTCTTCTCTTCCTCCTCCATGCGTCGACCCCGCAGCTTTGGCAGCTTTTGTGCCTGGTATTTTGCCTCCATTTCAGCGTATTTCTCCATGAGCCTTCCGTCTTCTTCCTCCCGCCGTTTCCGTATTTCATTTCCCAGACGAAAAACCCACATGTCAGATCATCGTGGTTAAGAGTTGGAAATACTTCTGCATGATCGATTTCCCAGATGCCTGATCAATTCTATTCATAGCATCCAGCCCAAACAGGGGATACTGTGTCGCGAAGTCTTCCGATGTTTTCCTGTTCTTGGACTCATGTTCTATTTATTTTCAATTGATTCTCTCTTCTGCGGCATCTTCCCCTGCACTTTGTCCGAAATTTCATAAATACAATATTGTATTTACAACTTGATTGATCCTGTAACTAGAAACGCCGTAAGTCAGTGCAACAGCAGTCAAGTGGACAAAGGACTTCACCCAAGGTAGTTTTGCCATATGATGTGTTGCAGGCCACTTCAACCATCGGTCAATATATCGATAGAAGCAAATTAGGGGGTGCATTGGAATGATACATCTAATGATGGTGGGAAGCTATTTTTAACTCCACTCATAACCTGTCATCGACGGTACGGATTAAGAGAAATTCGACCTGCTAAGTAGTCACAGCGTGGGAGGATTCGGATATATACTTCCGGATGAACATTGTGGCTACAAAGCGCTTGTTCAATATGTCCTCTGTGGACCATTATGTCTCCTTTCTCTCATGTTTAGATTGACATTTTTGATCAATTAGTAAGCAATCAGGATGTCTGCCAACGCACTTTCCTTACATCTCAGTACTTCAGACTGAAGTAAATCCTTATTCTATATATCGTGGTGATGTAGTTAGACCCCGTTTTCTAACAGGTACATCAATATATCAGTTCTGGACTTCAGACTAAGATTTGGTGTTCCAATAGGTCGCTTATTCATCTCATTGCAATAAAAGTACCAACAAAAACAAAGACATGCGTGCCTGGCCTCCTCAGAGGGTCAGGACTCGTTTTGGAAAATCGTGCATCCCAGATCCATTTTCGACACTTTCTCCCCATTTGGAAGCACTGCGCAAAACCATGCTCGATCTTGTGGATTCCGATTATCCTATCCTATCTCAAGTCACACAATATTATCTTCAACAACCTTCCAAACTGATACGACCCCTGCTTGTATTTCTTTTTTCGCAAGCGACAAATGGTCTGGGAAAGGACTGGCAACTTAAACTGTGGGAATCGACTCATCCAGGTGGAGGAGGCTGTGAGGATGAGCTCGATATTCCTCTCTTACCACCGGATATTCTCATAGACTACAATCCACAATTTCCTCAATATACAGAGAGATTTAAAGACAAAAAATTCATGATGTTTGGTGCCTCACGGTTACAGAGGAAATTCCACCCTGGCAATGAAAAACGGCCATGGCTACAGACGACACCGACATTACATCCATCTACAGATATCCTCCCTACCCAATTCCGCTTAGCAATAATCGCAGAGATGGTCCACACTGCGTCATTATTGCATGATGATGTCTTAGACGCTTCAGCACTACGACGAGGTGTTTCTTCTGCGCCAGCCAAATTCAAGACCAAACTCTCCGTACTCGGTGGGCATTTTATGGTGTCACGCGCTTCTGTTGCTCTTGTTCAGTTGCGGAACCCGGAAGTAACGCGAATGTTGAGTAGATCAATACAAAATCTCGTTGAAGGGGAGATGATCCAGATGAAGGATGTCAGTCAGGCAGCAGCGGATGACGTCACAATCAGGCTGGATAGCACGAAACGAAGTCGAAAACACCAAGATATGTGGAATACCTATCTTCAGAAGTCGTATCTTAAAACTGGGTCGCTCATGGCTAGGGGCCTACGTGCAACTGTGATGCTCGGTGGATGCGTCCAAGGTGAAATCTGGAGAGAAGTTGCATATGCATATGGTCGAAATTTTGGCATCGCATTCCAAGTGAGTTGTCATGCTATGTTGACATGATAGATGGTTCTGACTTGTTTAGCTTGTAGACGATGCTCTAGATTATGAATCAGCGACTGCTGCACTCGGAAAACCCAACAACGCGGACCTGAAACTTGGTCTGACGACTGCACCAGCTCTGTATGCCTGGGAGGAGTTTCCGGAGATGGGTGAGCTAATTTGGCGTGAGTTTAAGTCTCCAGCGGATGTGGAACTGGTAAAGGACTGAATCATTTTCTCTTCGTACTTTGACATGTCAACTCTTTCAGGCTCGAGAATTAGTTTGTAGATCGTCAGCGATCTCACGAACGAGACAGCTTGCCCAAGACTACGTTGATGGAGCGACCAAGGTCTTGCAAGAGTTACCTCATAGCGAGGCTCGCGACATGTTGCAAGTGCTTGCAGAAGACATTGTCGCCAGAAAACAATAATTTGGATTTGGCTTTGCGAAAATTGGGTGCACAGCATGCCTCCTATCCAACCTCACTGTTGACCCTTACCCATTCTATTTTTGTCGTATCATTCCATTGCTATCATCAGACCCGATCATCCATTCATTGTAGATTTCAGTGCCACCTGGTACAGATCCAACTGGCATTTTCCTGGAGGGATTTTTATTTGCTTGCCTTCTGATGGTCTATATCTTCTATCTGCATATACCCCGATAGACAGCTACATTTTTGTCCTGTTTAGTACAAATGGAACTGTACTAGAATGCTCTTTTGTAGAGATCAAGTGCTAGCTGGTATTACATTTCTGCTCTGAATACTTTTCTTGACCACTCTGCATGAGAATTTGAGTGAAACATATCTGTTAATAAAGCTATGTATTACAAGCATTTCTCCTACTATATTAATATTCTTTGGGTAACAACATAGAGAAGGGAGAAAAAAGCAAATATTCACAGCTGCTAAGAAAAACTGTAAGGGATACTGTGTTATGAACATTGAGTGGGACTACAGTTATTATCAGCCTTGGTCTGATAATGAATGGCTAGTGGACAAAATGATAGCAATGCAAGAAGAGACGTTGATGGCGCAGAACGAGGACATTACTATGCAGCAATGCATAGAGTGTCTAAACATCCTAGGAGACAATGGACTCATGGTACAGACAGGACTCTTTGGAGAAACCTCAGACTATTTCCCTTCTCTATCTTTGGACTTGTGCTAAATGGGATAACATCGGACTAACCCATTATTAGACACTGACTTGACTTGTCACTCTCATTGTTTCTGTCACTGATTTGTCACTTAACTAGTCACCCTTAGTTACAAGTAGTGTTACCACATTGTAACATAGTCACAATACCTAGTTAGGATAAATACAGCCCAGAAAGAGAAGGGAATGGCAAGTTCTCTCTTTCTGTATTCCCTTTGTAAAATCCTACTCTGAGGAATTGGTACTCTTACTTGTCTTAGGACAACCTCAAGGGTGCTACTCAAAGTCTCGTTGACATCTCTCCTCTGATATAACTTCACTGAAAACCTTAACTGGATCCTTGAGAGAGGAGCATGAAGATATCAAGTGTTAGATATAGGCTTTAAGTTGAAATGCATATTCAACTGTAAGGTCTAGAGTCTTAACATACTGAGAATACCCTAGTTGTTAAGACTCTAAACCTCAAAGCTTATATCAACACTTTGTAAGAGGACCACTCAGTAGGCGATCACTCCTTAAGCTAGTGGATAGTCCCAGAAGCTAGGTTGAGATTCAAGTGGGGGTATATCTATACACACTTGCTAGTATATATACTACACTAGATAGTCAGGCACACAGCACCATGGCAACCAACCTATAATCACAGAATGTCCTAGAATAACTAATAATAGGCATCGTACTGTATGACACAGACAGGAGAAGTCAGGAATGGTGGGAGTGCGATTATCATATTCCAGAAATATGATAATTATATAATTTAATTCTCCTAATTATTCTCCTAATATTAATAATAGTAGGATAGTGTAGTAGACTACTCTTCTCTTATTCCAGGCTTCCTATAAGTACTGAGTAGTTACAGTGTAATTCCTCAGTCTGTAAATTAACGTCATCTGGTCCTAATCTCATATTGTCCACTCCGGCTCCTTCACTCAACTCCTTAGGACCTCTGTCTTGACAACTTCCTTCACTCCGAAATACGCGACCAACCTCACGACCAGAGACCGGGGCGCAACATATAAGTTGAAGCCAAGGTCATTCACTAAGTCGTTCTCCGCTCTGACGTCCTTGACAGTCCACCAGAGCCTTCTTTTTATCATCGCTAGGTACATCCCTCTCTGACATCGTACATTACTCCAGAACAGAGTGTGGTTTCTAATTATCACTTATATCTCCTTCCTCCGGAATTCCGTCCTTGACAGAATTTACAGACTCATACCGGTTCCTGTCGTGTTTTAATCCTGATGTCTCACCAGTCTGCAGCTCCCTCTTCCGGGAGTAATTCTATTCCTCTTGCTGACCAAACTATTGGTCACTTCACTTCAGGCCTCCTAAGGAGGTCTAGATGTCTCCAGTCGGGGACTCCTTGCACTCCAGTGCACCCCTGCTCATCTCCACCTCCGGTGGAACCTTCAGAATTCCACGGGGTGGACCCTGCCACCATCCCTCATATCGATGACGACCTGGACTGGGTCGACACTCCTATTCCTGTTCCTACTCCTGCATTCCAAACCCCACCTGTTGCTGACCGTAATCCCATTAACAACCAGCTAGCTGAGGCGCTCCGACAGATATCGGAAAACCTTAACAGAGGATCAGCACCAAAGTCCCACCAATCAAAGGCCCATATTCTGGATACCTTCGACGGTTCTGACCCCCACAAGCTAAATCACTTCCTATTCCAATGCCGACTCTTTTTCCATGCCAACCCTTCGCAATTTTCCACCGATGAAGAGAAAATCAATTTCGCGATGAACTACCTCTCTGGTGTAGTGCAAGATTGGTTTGAAGTCGCACTACAACAGGAAGATCTTGGTTACGCACAACCCTGGCTTTTCACTTGGCACCTCTTTGTAGAAGAGCTCTGAGTGCATTTCAGACTCGCAGACCCAGTAGGGGATGCCGCTAGTCTCATCAACAACCTCCGCATGAAGCCAGGAGATAAAATTGCGACTTATAATGTGGAATTCATGCGGTACGCAGCACAGTTGAACTGGGGTGATACAGTTCTATGCCATCGCTTTTACCAGGGACTGCCAAATCACCTCCAGAATCTGATAGCGAACAGGGAACAGGGAAAACCCACCTCTTTCCATGCCATGTATCAGCTGGCAATCACCTTTGACAATCGCTACTGGGAACAAAATCGCGAACGAGATTGTTTCTGCAATACGGAGAAGGAGGCAGCAGACAGTCACCACCGAAAACAGGGTAGAATGACTCAGTACTCTGCCTCCTGTAAGGGGCATGCTTGGTGAGGCACCCAGTCACACTGCAGTATAGTAAAGCAGGCGTCTTAAGTTAGAGCGATGGATAGCCCAGGAGCTTAAACTATTGTTGAGGTAAGGTATTCAACCGTACATCACTAGCTACTTATACTAGACTCGCCTGGTCTGTGCGCCAGTTGCCATGGACACATACATCAGGACAATAATAACTACACTACCAGATATAGCTATGCAGTACTGTGATGGAGACCCGAACTAAAGGGAAGGGAACTATAGACCGTGGACTCTGAGAATCTGTGGGAACGCTAGATGATGCGAACCCTACCAGGTTATCTAAGCGATCTCAGGCTGTCCCCTTACACCTCCTTGCAAAGCTCTGCCCTGTCTCGTTCCCAGTCATCCACGACTCCACCACAAACCACGCTATCTCAGAGTTCCCAAAAACCCTCCAGATGACCATCCTCCATCGTTAAATCACCATCTCTGTCCACTCCGCATGTTGACCTCTCCGACAAACTAGGCAGAGATGATAAATTGAACGGCAATGAGCACAAGCACCGTATCGACAATAACCTCTGCCTATACTGTGGATCGAAGGACCACAAGGTAGATGGATGCCCTAGGAAACAACCAGTGAGGGCACGATTAACTACTCTGGAGGAACAAGAGACTCCGCTCTCCGAGAACCTCTCAGAAAACTAGAGCGCGGCTCCCAAGACTCAGCACAAACTGGGAGTTACGTTGAACTCGTTTGTGCAACTATGAGTCCAATGCGTCTCAACGCGTCTGCTCTTTCCAATCTGAATTCTCTTTGTATACCCCTTGTCTCTCCTCTGGTGTGTGCTCTGGACCATCTCCAGCCTATACCCATCCGAACGCTGGTAGACTCTGGGTCTACACATTTCTTGGACTCTGCTTTTGCTCGTGGACATTCTCTGCCTACTACTCCTACTCCTCCTGTGGAACTGTGCCTGTTTGATGGAACCTTGAATAATATTATCTCCGAGGTAGTATCGGTGTCTGTAAAATTTCCTTCCGGTGAATGCATGACTCTTGACTTCTATGTCACTCCGCTTGATTCTTGTTGTTCTCTGGTATTAGGTCACTCTTGGCTCACCCGCTACAATCTGTTGATTGACTGGGTTTCTGGGTCAATATCCTTTCAACCACCATCTTTACTCCAAAGTCCGGCTTCTGTTCCTCCTGTTGAAACCTTGGTAAATCCTCCGTTCTCTCCAGCGGAAAACCCTCTGCAGTTCACCCCATCTGAGACATCTCTGTCTAACCCCAAGCGACCTCATATCGCAATTATCAGTGTGCCAGCCCTACACTGGGCCTCACGGCTATCAGGCTTGAAAATATTTGCTATCCAATTCAGTTCCACAGTACAGGCCAAATCCACTACCATCTCTGAAAAAATCAACCTCTCCTTCATTCCAGAGGAATATCACGAGTACGCAGATGTCTTTAGCAAGTCCAAAGCAGAAACACTCGCTCCCCACCGTCCTTATGACCTCCAAATCAATCTGGAAAAAGATTCCCATCCTCCAGTAGGAACCATCTACTCCTTGTCCAAATTCGAACAGAAAACATTAAAGGAATTCATTGACGAAAACCTAACCAATGGATTCATCCGCTCGACGTCGTCACCTCACGGAGCGCCGGTCCTGTTCATAAAAAAGAAAGATGGGTCCCTCTGGCTCTGCGTAGATTTCCACGGACTCAACAGAATCACAAAAAAAGATCGATATCCACTTCCCCTCATCTCCGACCTCCTAGATTCTCCCCACAAGGCTCGTATTTACACCAAAATCGACCTCTGACATGCATACCATTTGGTCCACATTGCTGAAGGAGACGAATGGAAAACCGCCTTCCATACTCGTTATGGAGCCTTCGAATGGTCAGTAATGCCATTCAGACTAACTAACGCTCTAGCTGCCTTCCAACGCTTCATGAACAACATGTTCTCTGACCTCCTGGATGTGTGCGTAGTGGTCTACTTGAACGACATCCTAATCTACTCCGACGATATCACGCAACACCAGAGCCATGTCAAAGAAGTGCTGAAACGACTCTGAAAAGCGGGATTGTACGTGAAAGCAGAAAAATGCGAGTTCCATTCAGATTCCATTGAATACCTAGGCTATGTCCTATCTCCAGCTGGTTTGACCATGTCCGACGCTAAAGTAAAAACCATTCAGGAGTGGCCGGAACCAAAGAAAGTAAAGGATATCCAGTCCTTCTTAGGTTTCACCAACTTCTACAGACATTTCATTTTCAATTATTCAGACATAGTCATTCCACTCACTTGTCTCACTAGAAAGAACACTCCGGAGCTATCCTAGCCTGTTTACTAGTGATACTTAAACACACTAGTTTAGCTCCGATCACAGAGACCCTGAATGCAGAACCAGTATATAGTGTAGAACATCCCTCCAGGAGCCTCATCCTAATCTCTGAGGA
>Ga0153998_1000357_pt1 | contig 9788 bp, 7 predicted proteins | sample TSNC082MetaG_FD_104725 | JGI IMG/M metagenome (GOLD analysis project Ga0153998, IMG submission 104725) | Attine ant fungus gardens microbial communities from North Carolina, USA - TSNC082 MetaG | ecosystem: Host-associated > Fungi > Mycelium > Unclassified | place: USA: North Carolina, Lumber...
GTTCCCTTCCCTCTAGTTCGGGTCTCCATCAAAGTACTACATAGCTATATCTGGTAGTGTAGTTATTATTGTCCTGATGTCAGTGGCCATAGCAACCGGCGCACAGACCAGGCTAGTCTAGTATAAGTAGCTAGTGATGTACGGTAGAATACCTTACCTCAACAATGATTGAAGCTCCTGGGCTATCCATCGCTTCTTCTTAAGACGCCTACTTTATTATACTGTAGTGTGACTGGGTGCCTCACCAAGTGTGCCCCTTACAACCACCCACTGTCCATAGTCATCGACAGAGAAGCAGAGTGGAAAGCAAAAGAGATACTTGACAGTCGTTGGCACTGGAGAAGATTCTAGTACCTCATCAAGTGGAAGGGATATGGCTGCAAACACAATTCCTGGGAGTCCACTGCCAGAGTCTCCACTCCAAAACTGACAGCAGAGTTCTATCACAAATACCCAGGGGCTCCGAGACACATCCAACGTGCAGAGTTTGACAACATCTTTCACTCCAAGTCCATTGCTCCAAAACGTAGCAATCTTGAAGGGGGGTGAATGTAAGGGGACAGCTTCTACCCCTGAACTGTATAATGATGCTCCGGAGTGACCTAAGCCTGTTCAAGTATTACTTTAGTAATACTTAAACACACTAGTATAGCCCCAATCCCGCTAACCCTGACACTAAGGGATGTAAGCCTAGTATATAATGTAAAACATCCCTCTAGGAGCCTTATCCTAATCTCTGAGGATTCTCCTGGAGGTGAGTTGTACCCTAACTACAATCTGTAATATCACTGAGGATTCTCCTGGAGTCTTGTGCCCCAGTTGCCCTTACACTTGCTTTGACTTTAAATTGGTCTACCGCCCAGGACATTCCATGGGGAAGCCAGACGTGTTATCATAGAGACTAGACCATGGTAATGGAGCCTCCGACAACAAAGACGTGGTCCTACTCTGACTAGAGCTCTTGGCAATCTGAGCTCTCAAAGGAATTCAGCTGGAGGAACTGGAGAGAGACATCCTTAGAGAAAATCATCAAGAGAACCAAAAAGGCGACCAGGAAGAGCCAGTGGCAAAGGCAGCAAGGGAACTCCGACAAGCATTGAGTAAGACAGTCTGCTCCACGGAATGGTCAGAAGACAAAGAACTACTCTAGTTCAGAGGCAAGATCTATGTTCCCTAGAATGCAGACTTACGATGGCAAGTAGTCTCCTTGTGCTATGATACAAAGATAGCTGGACATCCCAGATGCTGGAAAACACTAGAGTTAGTTTCTAGGAACTATTGGTGGCCTCAAATGTCTAGGTACATCAGACAGTATGTTAGCACCTGTGACCTCTGGCTTAGGACAAAACCAATAAGGTAGGCTCCGGTAGGTGAATTGCACCCTCTCTGGATCCCAGACTTGCAATGGGACACACTTAGCATGAATTTCATCATGGAACTCTCCCTCTCCTCTGGATACGATGCAGTGATGACAGTGGTAGATTCAGTGTTGAAATGGGCACACTTCATTCCAATACACACAATGGTGACAGCAAAAGAAGCAGCCAGGCTTTTCTTGCATCAAGTCTGGAAGCTCCATGGTCTTCCGAAGTGTGTAATCTTAGACCATGGACCTCAGTTTGTAGCCTGCTTCACCAAAGAACTTTACTGTTTGCTAGGAATAAAGTTGGCATCTTCTATAGCCTGGCATCCTCAAACCAATGGACAGACAGAGCACATCAACCAAGAGTTAGACCAGTATCTCCAGCTCTGTGAACAAATGGCAAGATGACTGGTACAACCTCTTACCCATGGCAGAGTTCCAGCACAACAATTATGTCTACTCTACTACCCAACAGCCTCTGTTTTTGCTCGACACTGGATGGCTTCCTCACATGGGCTTTGAACCCCAACAGAACCCTTCCGGTCTAGAGACAGTCAATGAGTTCACAGAAAGGATGAGAACGGCAATCGAAGAAGCAAAGTCCACAATCTGCAAAGCACAGAACAACATGAAGAGATACTATGACCATCAAAGAACTCCAGCTCTGGTGTTCAAACCTGGTGACAAAGTCTTCCTTGATGCATTGGATATCCAGACTACATGCCCTTCACAGAAACTCTCACATTGACAGCTTGGCCCCTTTGTAGTGGAACAGTGGATCAGACCTATGGCCTATTGCTTAAAGCTACCACACTGGATGAAGCAACTCCATCCAGTGTTTAACATAGTGAAACTTACTCCAGCTCCAGATGACCTGATTACAGAATGAAAAACAGAGGACCACCCACTGCCCATAGTCATTGACAGAGAAGCAGAGTGGGAAGTAGAAGAGATACTCAATAGTCGTTGGCACTGGAGAAGATTCCAGTATCTCATCAAGTGAAAAGGGTATGGCCATGAACACAATTCTTGGGAATCTGCTTCCAAAGTCTCTGCACCAAAACTGACAGCAGAGTTCTATTACAAACACCCAGGGGCTCCGAGACACATCCGATGCGTGGAGTTTGACAACATCTTTCACTCCAAGTCCATTGCTCCGAGACATAGCAATCTTGAAGAGGGGGTGAATGTAAGGGGACAGCTTCCACCCCTGAACTGTATAATGATGCTCCGGAGTGACCTAAGCCTGTTCAAGTATTACTTTAGTAATACTTAAACACACTAGTATAGCTCCAATCACACTGACCCTGACACAAAGAATGTAAACCTAGTATATAATGTAGAAGATCCCTTTAGGAGCCTCATTCTAATCTCTAAGGATTCTCCTGAAGGTGAGTTGTATCATAATTACAAACTGTAATATTAACTGAGGATTCTTCTGGTGTATGCCCCAGTTGCCCTTACATAGATTTTGTAGTTTCTTTCATAGACATCTAATGACTTGGAAAAGAAAGCCACTAGGTACCACAGGTTGGTTTGCATATCTTTTTGTGATAAGACTGCTCCTGTTGCAAAGTCGCTAGCATCAGTGGATAACTTAAAGGGATCTTTGTCATTTGGTATTCTCAGGACTAGGGCTGTGGTAAAGGCCTTTTTCAGCGCCTCAAAAGCATTTTGTTGCTCAATGCCCCAATTCCAGGTACAATCCTTCTTGGTCAGATCAGAGAGTAGTTTTGACATCTTGGCAAAGTTCTCAATAAACCTACGATAGAAATTTGCAAAGCCTAAGAATGCTTGTACTTGCTTGACTTTTGTCAGTACTGGCCACTCTAGAACTCCTGAAAGTTTCTCTTCATCCATCTGTACTTTATTTTCTGATATTATTATACCCAAATATTTGATGCTACTTTGTTCAAAGAAACATTTCTCTGTTTTAGCATAGAGGTCATTAAATTGGAGCCTTTTCAGCACTTCCTTGACCAATCACCTATGTTCCTTTAAACATGTCCCAAATATTAGAATCTCATCTTAATACACCATTACTAGTCTAATGTGAATCAAGTCTCCAAGTATATTGTTCATTATACTTTAGAATATTGCTGGTGCATTGGAGAACCCAAAATACATAACAGTTGCCTCAAAGAGGCCTTGTCTTGTGATAAATGCTATTTTCCATTCATCCCCTTCTTTGATGTGAACATTGTTATATCCCCACCTCAAGTCAATTTTGGTAAAGATTGAGGCTTTGCTAAGTGATTCAATCAAGCCAGCTATTCTAGGGATTAGATAGCGGTTTTTGATAGTAATTGCATTAAGGGCTCTATAGTCTATGATGGGTCATAAGCTTTCTCATCGATCCATATGTTAAGAGAGTTTCTTTTCACTAGAGATAGTGGATAGACCTTTGCTGGCTTGGGAAGCTTTGTGCCTTCCATGAAGTCAATAGCATGGTCATATAGTTTCTGTAATGGCATTCTCTCTGACTTATGTTTTGAAAACATGTTTCCATACTCATGTAACCATTTTGGCACATGAGCTTTCCAGGTCTTTGTGTCTTCACAATCTGAGTCTCCATATTAGTTTCAATTGTTGAGTATAGTTGCAATCATCATCGCCTGTTAATGACTGTCTGGGTCAGTTGTGTCTGCCCAGCTAAGAATGTGATTATCAGGGTCCTCATCTCCTATATCGTCCAATGAGGGGAATCTACTGACATCTATTCCAAGGTGAAGCTCATTAGCTTCTGCTTCTACATCTCATATTTTATGGACTTTACTAGCACATGTATCCAGGCACCTAGTAAACTCCCATTGACCTTTTTGCCAATTGATATTTGGATTATGCTTATACATGTACAAGTAGCCAATCATCATCTCCTTATTCCCTAGGTTGGTAACAAAGAGGTATTGGGTTGTCTTGTGAGATCCAATTTTTATATAAGCTCAGACATACTCTGTTATTTGTCCCACCTTGGTAGAAGTGCCATTCATATTGATTACACAATACAGATTTGCTAGTTTATGTGTTACCAGGTTATTATTTTCCACAATGACTCTGTCAATGAAGTTCATGGTAGCTTCCAAATCAACTAAAGCCTCAGTCTGTACTTTTTTGCTGTATACCCAAAGTGTAACTGGAATTTTAAAGGAGGTAGTCTTGTTGTATGCTATATTATTACAAGTTTCTAGTACTACTTCTGATTTTTGCAGGCTAATAGGGGGTATACTACTCTCTGACTGTAGATCAGACATTATACTCTATAGTCCCAAGGGAAAATCCAATTTGGGAGTCCTCTTTCCCTTCCTGCTTGGAAGAACAGGATTGGGGATTTTCTCAATTGACATACTATTTATATTGATGTCCTTAGGAGAGGATTCTGGGTTGTCACTTTCTTTCTCCAATAACTTCATCAGCCATGCTCTAAACAACTGATTTTTATCTTTGCTTGGACTCGGTGGAGATAGTTTCTGAGAAGAGGTTTTATGAGGACATTTGTTCTCATTACCAGATTTGTCATAACAGTCTATAGTATTATGCAATTTTGCTTTATTCTTAAAGCCTTTTCCACTGCATATCTGGCAGTATCACAAGTTCTTCCCTTCCATTTTCTGAATCTTATCTATTTCCATTGCATCTGTGTTCTTCTTTCCTCCACTTTTCTCTCCATTTTCCTCTGGACCAAATATTGTGCTCTGGGTTTTGTCCAGATGTAAGGTCTTATATACTTGCATCAACAGTTTTAGATAGTCATCCCATGTCTTGGAAGATTGATTTGTAATTTCATATATGATGAGCATGTTTTGCAGCTCATCAGGAATGACTTCTTTCATTTTGTCAATATGAACTTCATCACTATAATTGATAATCCTTGCCAATGTTCTGTATTGTTCAGTATACTTGACAAAGTTCTTTTTAGCTAGGTCTTTGTTAACCCAGAGCACCATTAGTTCCTTCTTTGCTTCTTCTTTGTTATCTCTTTGTCCATAAATATTTTTTAATTTCTGGGAAAAGTTGCCCCAGGATCCAACACCTTGTCCTGCTTGTACCTTATCATAGTATGACTTCATATATGTGCTGGCAGGAGCACATAATCTAGTAAGGGCACATACAATTTTCTAATTGTCCATAATAATACTGGATGCCAAACAATATAGAGCAATCTGGCTCAACCAATCATGTAGGTGCATCTTGTTTTCAGAGCCTGCAAATGTTAGTGGCTCTAGTACCTTGGCCTTTGAGGCAACATTTCCTTCAGGGAGCCTTGTCAGCTCTTTCTGGAGATGGGTGACTTCTGCCTCTAAAGTGGCAATTCTATTGTATGCAATGGCCAAGGCACCATTATAGTGGTTGATTGCTCCATTGAGCACCTGATCAACATAGTTTTTGAGGGTATGAGTAGTACCCCAATGCACATTTTGCAGCATCAGCATCTCAACCTCATCCCAAGAGGTGTTCTCAGGGTTTGTGCTATTCCTGACAAGTGCTTTCCAATTTTCAACACTGAAGTCAGCAAAGGGAACAGTGACAGTAAAGTTGGTAAAAGTTGACATATCTAATTTGAGTAATTAATTACAGTTCTTGAGTATGTTTTCAAGAGGGTAAAAGGAAAAAATGCCCAATTTTAGCCTCTTAATGCCATTATGTTACACTGAATACCATTCCATTTATATTATGTCTATGGAATAGTAATGTTGAGCTCTAGAAGAGCTTTACAAATTTCTGGTACTCTAGTAGCTGGTTTGGAAAAATCTACATTTTTGAGACGCTTGCAAGTATCTTTTAATATTCTCTACTCTTTAGCTGTAAGCTTGTGACCAATCTCATCTAGCTCTACGATTATATCCTGCAGTCAATTGAACCATTTTCACAGAGAATCATATTGTTGATCCTCAGCCCAGGTCTTGTTTTCACTCATCTTAGTAAAGAATAGTAATATACAATCCAGGGTGGGTTCCAGGAGTTCTTTGTACTCCTTAATATGTAATAATTTCTTGTTTTCATGAAAATGTAGTTCTGGGGGGCAGGATGAAAAGTAGAAGTCGTCTACTTTATGCCAGCAAGAGTCTGCTTCAATGAGTTTGTCATAGAGTTTAGTAGATAGAGTGGGATCCATTCCAATTCTCTTCAGCAATGACTTGTCCTTCACACTCTCCTGTTTCATTGAGAGGCGTTCAACAAGGATCTTCTTGGTGTTTCTGATGGCAGGCATGGCTTGGGGGCAAAAGTAAGCACAACATCCCTATTTCAGTAAATGAAGTGTGTAGGCAGAAAAACTACACTATACTAAAAAGTGTCCTTCCAATATCAATAAGAGGTTCTGTCTTGAGGGGGTAAAGTCAATTTCATGTCCAGTTTCTTTCACTGGCTCATGTAAGAGGACCACTCAGTAGGCGATCACTCCTTAAGCTAGTGGATAGTCCCGGAAGCTAGTTTGAGATTCAAGTGGGGGTATATCTACACATACTTGCTAGTATATATACTACACTAGATAGTCAGGCACACAACACCATGGCAACCGACCTATAATCACAGAATGTCCTAGAACAACTAATAATAGGCATCGCACTGCATGACACAGACAGGGAAGACTAAGGAACGATGGGAGTGCGATACACGATCTGTCACTGGGCCACTAATAGAACAGACCCTCAGAACTTACTAAGCACTTCCCTAGATGTCCCCTTACAGCTTATGGAGGAGAAATGAGGATCTCAGAGTGGTTCCAGCCACCTGCAAGGGTTTTTTAGAAATGTTTACACAAATATGAAGTCTTTCAGGACCAGCTGTGATACACAAGCTAGCCTGCTCTCATCATTCTGAGAGACAGACCTTCCCCTTTACACCTGGGGCTCAGCCTACTATAAAGAGAGGTCCTTGACAGAAATCCACTCTGAGCTCTCAGTAAGTCTTCCTGTCACAAACTTCATTCAGCCATATCTCCATCAATTCTTTAATGATTCTCATGTTCTCAATGACTCCTGAAAGCCCTTGAAAAGACCTTTCAATCAGTACCAGTCACATTTCAAAGCAATCATCAATGGCCAAGATATTAGGCAGATCAACTAGTAACCACTATGGTACTGTTTATTAAATCACCAATATCTTGGGAACCACCATGATCTATGCTTTGCTTTTAAGCATCAGAAAAGCCCTCTTCATACCGCTCAGAATGAGCCTAAAATGGCACCAAGGCAATTAATATTAGTGGAGATATAAAGGCCTCAATATTTGTACATAGACTTCATTAATTACCCGTATGTCATATGACGGAAAATACCCATTTAATAATATAATTTCCTTTTTATTTTATATTATTACTAATTTTTTGCTCCTGAACTCCTATTGTCTACTCCTATAGGATCACGATGTAGACTAGTTACTTGTACTCCTCCTATTCCGGACTTAGTATAAGTACTCCAGTAGTTACATCCTAGTTCCTTAGTTCGTAGATTAAAGTCAATTACGTCTATCCTTACTCCTATCAATCTATACCACTCCTCTCCGAAACTTCTGGCAATAATTCCGTTCTTCTGAAATACGCAACTGCACATGTGACAGCAGATCGAGGCATAGCACACGAGCTGAGGCCAAGGTTGTTCCCCCACTTTTGTTGTCAACTCCTTTCCATTCCAGAGTAATTCCACTCCATTCCGGGTTACTCTGCTCTTGTTCTGCTCCGTACTTGACACCATAGATAGTCATCTGTCCTTTTCTTAGAACAAAGGACAGCCTCCATAAGGTTAAGTTATTGCATTTTCAAGTACAAAGGCACTACCATATGTAGAACAATAGGTAGTAGTATGTGATGCTCTGTTCTAGTATACAGACCATCACTTTTCTGTATTTAAGGACTCATAGTCTGAGGATTAGACCTCAGACTTAACAACATCTGTTATGAATATCAAGTGGGACTATGATTATTATCAGCCATGGTCAGACAATAAGTGGTTAGTAGACGAGATGATGGCACTAATGGACGAAAGCATTACAATGCAGTAATGCATTGAATATCCAAAGGACTCTGGAACAAACAATGGGTATCTGAACAAGACTCTTCGGAGAAATCTCAGACTATCTTCCTCTTCTATTCTTGGACTCAATCATAATGGGATAATATCGGACTAACCCATTAATAGACAATGACTTCACTTGTTACTCTTATGTGCTTCTGTCACTGGACTGTCACTTAACTAGTCACTAGTAGTTACAAGTAGTATTACCACATTGTAACACAGTCACAATATCTAGTTAGGATTAAATACAAACCAGAAAGAGAAGAGAATGGCAAGTTCTCTCTTTCTGTATTCCCTTTGTAAAATCCTACTCTGAGGAATCGGTACTCTTACTTGTCTTAGGACAACCTCAAGGGTGCTACTCAAAGTCTCGTCGAAATCTCTCTTCTGATATAACTTCACTGAAAACCCTAACTAGATTCTCTGAGGAGGAGTGTAAAGATATTAAGTGTTAGATACAAGCTTCAAGTTGAAACACATATTCAACTGTGAGGTTTAGAGTCTTAACAACATCTTTTGTCATTGTCTAAACCTTGCTTGAACTCTTTTGAAGAACTCTTTCTCAAATTACAAATCAAGTAAGTGACCATTTGTGATACTTCTGTCCTTTTACAGAAACAGAGACACCCTCAATGCCTGTCAAGGACGGACAAACAGAGGGTAAAGGAACAGAGTAATAATAGAGTTATACTCCGGAATGATGTACTAAGCTATCTTGGAGAATAGATAGTACTTAACAGTGATCGCAAAACCAGAAAGAAGGCTCCGGCAGACTGTCAAGGACGTCGGAGCGGAGAATGACTTGTTGAACGACCTTGGCTTCAACTTATGTGTTGCGCCCCGGTCCCTAGTCGTGAGGTTGGTCGTGTATTTCGGAGTGGAGGAAGTTGTCGAGACAGAGGTCCTAAGGAGTCGAGTGAAGGAGTTGGAGTAGACAAGATGAGATTAGGACCAGATGACGTTAATTTACAGACTAAGGAATTACACTGTAACTACTCAGTACTTATAGGAAGTCCGGAATAGAAGGAGAGTAGTCTACTACACTATCCTACTATTATTAATATTAGGAGAATAATTAGGAGAAATAAATTATATAATTATCATATTTCCAGAATATGACAATGCCCCAGAACCCTCATCTGGAATGAACACAACCCCCAAGTTCTTTACAGAATCAAGGGGGACAGAAAACAGTAGACTTAACAAACTATCACAAATAGCCACTTACTGATTTGTGATTGATGGATTGGATATTCAAAAAGCTCAAAAAAGTGAAGTTAGACAAGCAGCAAAAGATGTTGTTAAGTCTGAGGTCTAATCCTCAGACTATGAGTCCTTATATACATGAAAGTAATGGTCTGTGCACTAGGACAGAGCATCACATGCTACTACCTATTGTTCTACATATGGTA
>Ga0153998_1000359_pt1 | contig 9776 bp, 8 predicted proteins | sample TSNC082MetaG_FD_104725 | JGI IMG/M metagenome (GOLD analysis project Ga0153998, IMG submission 104725) | Attine ant fungus gardens microbial communities from North Carolina, USA - TSNC082 MetaG | ecosystem: Host-associated > Fungi > Mycelium > Unclassified | place: USA: North Carolina, Lumber...
GCAGCGCCAAAGGCCTGACTAGTTATAAATAGGAAAAAGAGAAGAGAGAAGAGCTTAGAGGGCATTTGGGACGTGAGTGAAAGTGGTGAATGCAGGTTACTTGTATGATGTCCTGCTTTAATAGATGTTGGCGCGCTGATCAGGATGACCCTCTGAAACACTGTTGAAGATTCCGTGTTCCACTGTTGTCGTTGTAGGACCCTCTTAAACACCGCCATTAGTGTCATACACTTGATACAGGGGCATGTACGTGATTGTCTTGGATTCAAAAGGCCTCTGGCAGGAATAGGAGCCCAGAGATGCACGAGGACAGAGTCAAGGCGCCGATCTGATGTCAGTCAACAATCAGATTCATATCTCAACTGAAGGATTTGATCTCAACTCAAAGACCGGGAGAAATTCGCATGATTTTGCTATACTATAGAATGGAACTCTAAATTTGATTTACCACATTCCGACCACAGTGGTCTTTGTGTACTGAAACTGTTGAGAATTTTTTTTTATTTCAACAATTTATTACACGGGGCTCGGGGGCAGACCGTGGCAAGTACATAGTACCTACTTAAATAAAAAAAAGAAAAGGGAAAGAAGGGAAAAGAGAAGAAAAGAAAAGGAACAGTGAAAGAGGTGACAAAGGCTGTGCTTCTGCTCAATGGAGCTGCACCACAAAGGGACCTTATCCATTGTTGAAACTAAAGGCACCAGGGTTATCTGCTAGGAAGTGAACAAAGCTGTTGATAATGATGTTGCGCAGTCATGTGGAGGGGTCATGCCTGACACACTCCATGACAATGTGTTCTTGGGTTTGAACATCAGCTTTGCCACAGGGGCAACTGGTGTGGAGGTGGGGGAAAAATCTTTGTCTGTATTCTCCAATGGGAGCATGTCCAGTAGTCATGTGAGTGAATCGAGCACATAGTGAATTTGTGAACCCTATGAAAGGAAGCCACAAGCCACCCTTAGCATATGTTGGTTTGATGACTTGTTGCTTCTTGTCTTCAAAATTTAAGAAGTAATGGCCTTTTTTGAGATCTTTTGCAAAGGATGTTTGCCATTTGTAAAGGATGTTATTGCATTCTTTCTTTCTGCTGAATAGATGTGAGTCTTTGCTAGGGAATATAGGGATACATGTGCTTGCTTTGACTTGATCGTCAACAAGTTGATGTCTGGGCCATTTCACTTTGCTGGGGCAATACCAGAAGTGGATTTTATTCCTGCTGTCCTTTCTGAGGTAGGTTTCAATTGCAGAGGTTACATGGATGAACATATTCTGAAGGGGGTTGACTTTAGATTCTAGGATTTTCCTTGTCATAAAGATGGAATCTGTGATGATGATAATGTCGTGGGTACTGTTTATCTCCATGGCAGGTATGAGTCCAGTGCAAATGACCATGAGTTTGGCCTTGATAGATGTCATGTTTTGTAGCAACTTAGCCTGAGATGACTTAATCACCCTCCAAGTCTGAGTTGACAAAGAGAACTTAATGGAGTTCCCATTATTTTCTATACACTACTTATACAACTACTACATGGTCTGTATACTACTTTCCCACACTCATTATGTGACCCATCATGTGATGTGATGCTGTGACTGTGACATGACACTTTCCTGTACTCCTTCCTATGTAGTAAGTCCAAAAGAATTAAAGAATTAAAGTAAATATAAATAATGACTTAGCTATTTTGCCAAGTCATAATATGTTCATAGAGTAGACTTGGAGTTATGTCATATGACGGAAAATAATAATTTAATAAAATAATTTCTTTTATATTTTATTTATTACTAAATTTCACTTCTGAACTCCTGTTGTCTACTCCTATAGGATCATGATATAGACTAGTTACTTGTACCCCTCCTATTCCAGACTTAGTATAAGTACTCCATTAGTTATGTCCTAGTTTCTTAGTTCGTAGATTAACGTCTTTTATGTGTTCTATCCTCACTCCTATTAATCTATATACCATTCCTCTCCTGAACTTCTAGTAACAATTCAGTCCTCCTGAAATATGCAACCACATATGTGACAGCAGATCAAGGTATAGTACATGAGCTGAGGCCAAGGTTGTTCCCCAATTTTTGTTGTCAACCTCCTTTTACTCCAGAGTGCAAAATGCACATTCTGTATAGAAGCTATTTTTGAATAGGAAGGAGACCTCATGAGGAATTTCCTAGCATTTTCATGGCATTAAGGGTGGAAAGGTACTTTGTGGCATAGAAGTATGTGTAGTAGTGGAAATTGAGTTTGTAGTCAAAGTAAAAGCCTAAGTACCTCCAAATAGGTTTAAAAGAAATGACAGGGTCTCCTACAAATGATAGGTCAATAGAGGGATTGGGAGGGTATCAAGCTCTTGTGAAATGAAAGAGTTCAGTTTTGCTATGTTCCATGACAAGACCAGCATTGAGAAGGATTTTAGACATAATATTATAACTACAAAGTAGAAAAGAGGAGAACAATGAGTAACTCTTCTCCTGAGAAATTAAAAGACTGTCATCAACAAAAGACAAAATATTAGTCAGAATATTTTCTTTTAGGTTTTTTATTCTTTTTTTAAATGTTTTAATAATTGGTGTAAGGTAGATGGCAGACAGAATAGGGAAGAGCAGAGCCTTGGCCTACTCTAACATTAGTATTAAATAACATGTCATGACTTGGCAAAATGGCTAAGTCATTTTCTATTTTTCCTTTTGCTTTCTTTTCTTTTATTTAGTTAGATCATTACTAAGGTGAAGTGTGGGAAAGTACCATGTGACAGTTAGAGAGTCACAAAGGTATGACTGATATCACAGAATGTTATGTCACAAGGTCACAGGTCATAGTCACATGACAGAAGTAGCATAAGGACCATGGGAGGACAGAGCATAGCCACTAAAGTAAAATGTATAAGTAGTATAGAAAATCCAATGGAAACTCTATTGAGTTCTCCTTGTCAATGTAGATTTGAGTCATCTTGGCTAAAGTCTTACATAACAGAGACAAAAAATTGTTCCACAAATAAGAAGTAGAGTGACCTAAATGATAACTATTGAAAAAGTCCCTGATGTTAGTGTTAAGACCAGCTTTTTTAAGGCATATAGAGAGGAAACAATGATTAAGGAAAGGAAAGAATTGCATGATATCAAATGCAATGACACTGGTATGACACTGTTTAAGCCATTCTGCTTGAATGAGATGAGTAAGATAGATGCCAGCATCAGTTGTGGACCATTGTCTGATGCCTCTAAGCTGATTAGAGTCTAGGAAACTATATGAAATTGAAGTCAATTGCTAATGACTTTCTCAATGAGTTTACTAGTAGTGTTTAGCAGGACAATGGGATGGAATGATTTGGGGGTACTATAAGAGTCTTTGTTCAGCTTGGGAATGATGATAGTATTAGCAGATTTGAAGTAGGATAACCAGTACCCTAAGTTGATGCAGGTATCAGTAGTTTTTCCAAGTATATGTCATTAGAGAGTAGAGGTTTGAGATGTCTCTAAGAGATATGATCTAGTCTAGGAGATAAAGACAATGAGCACTTAGCTATTGCATCTCTGAATTCTTGCTTAGAGAATATAGGCCAATCAATAGTATTCACTTGAGGAATTTCATTGAGAAAACGGGTGTTGATGGGTCTATTTTCAGCTGAATTGTAGAAATTATAGAGAGTGTACCATAGATCTGGTAGAATGTTACACAAGCAATCTTTATATGAAATAGATTCAATGGCTGGTAGGGGCTTTTTTCTAATCCTGTGTCACAAACTTCATTTGGTCATATCTCCACCAATTCTTCGACGATTCCCACAGTCTTAAAACCAGCTTAAAGCCCTTAAAAAAACCTTTCGATAGATACCAGTCACGTCTTGAGGCGATCAATAATGGCCAAGATATTAAGCAGATCAACTGGTAACCACCATGTTACTGTTCATTAAATTGCTAATATCTTGGAAACCACTGTGATCGATGCTTTGGTTCTAGGCTCAGCAGAAGCCTTCTTCATAACACTCAGAATGAGCCTAGAAAGACCTCAAGGCAATCAATATTAGTGGAGATATGAAGGCCTCAATGTTTGTACATAGATTTCATTAATTATCCATAGATAGTCATCTGTCCTTTTCTTAGAACAAAGGACAGCCTCCATATGGTTAGGTTATCACTATTCTTAGCACAAAGGCACTACCATATGTAGAACAATAGGTAGTAGCATGTGATGATCTGTCCTAGTACATAGACCATCACAATTATGTATATAAGGACTCATAGTCTGAGGATTAGACCTCAGACTTAACAACATCTCTTGTCACTGTCTAAAACTTGCTTTCTAAGCCTTTTTGAATATCTCAATATCAAATCACAAATCAGTAAGTGGCCTTTTGTGATAAACCCAGTTCATAAGGTCCCAAGACCTCTTCTTTGATGATGTAATTTCATGTATTCTTTTGTTGAAGAATTTTCTCTTGGCTGAGCAGACATTTGATTTGAACTCTTTCCAGTATTGAAGATCTCCTGAGGTTTGATATCTGTTTAGACTAACAGTGTAGTCTTGGTTCTACTACTCTTTGGAGTGCTTTATGATACATTTTAGTCTAGAATGAGAGTGCCAGGTATTTTCAAAGATGGTAGCCAATAGTTGGACAGAATTTTCCAAGTCCTCTTTTGTTCCAATACTTGATGTGTCTAAGTTCTTAACATTGTTAGTTATTAAAGTGATGAAGTTTTTTTCCTTCTTGCTGTCTTTTCTAATGATATATATGTTAATGTCAATGCTGATATCCTTGATGCCTACTTTGATAGTGAGTAGAACATGGTCAGAGGGTTTTTAAATTTCAGGGTGAAGTATATGTTTACCAAACCCTGAATTGTCATGGAGTAAAAAGACCAGGTCTATGATGGAATTGGAGTCTCATAGGTTGTCTACAAATTTGGTGGGACTAGGATTTGAAGGTAGGAAGAACTCTAGATCTAAGCTGTCAATAATAGTAATGAGGTCATCAGTGTGTATAGAATAGTGGTAAACGTATGGATCCCAATCACTATCTCTTATGTTAAAATCACCTGTTATGATAACTGTATTGTTCAAGTTAATAATATTTTGGCAGAAAAAGTAGAGAGCAGTTTGATTGCTATTAGAATAAATGTTGATCATAAAGTTTATGTCATGGTCATTATGGAATGCCAAAACATTGATATTCCAGTAGTTGACAATATCAAGTCATAAGGTAAACCTCATTTTTGAGAGACATTTGTTAATGTAGATAGTGACTCTAGCATAATTGTTTAGTGTGTAGTCTTGGTGAATAAAGAGGGTTCATTCAGGGTGATTGGGAGCACTATATAAGGGATCACCCAAAGGGTTAGTGTGACTAGGAGTGCACTGAATAAGGAATCTGAATAAATATGATATCAGCTATATTTTTATTGTTTTCTAAGATAATGTCAGTTAAGATTTTGTTTTTCCTAATGTTCTGAGAAAAAAATTTTAGGTTTTGTTTATTCATAATTTCTTACTGCCTATAGCTAGGCAAATTGAGTTAGCCTTGGTTTCCTGAGCCTCTTGAGATTTCTTGAAATGCCATTCTCTATTGAAGTAGTTCCTCTAGAATAGTTATTTGTTGTTATCTGCCATATGTTCGCCTTTGCAGTTGACATATTTGAAGGTATAGGGGCATGGTTCACTCTGAGTAGTTTCAAGCCTTGGGGGGTTAAGCTTGGGATTAGCCTTATAGCGTCACACCATATCTCTATAATGTTCCAACTTGTGAGATCCATTACACTTTTAACATTTTGAACCATGTACATGGTACAAGAATGTGGAGTGTTCCCACTTCTAGCAGTTGTGATACTGAGGGACCCCAGGGTTCATGTTGGTAATCCTAATGGTAGCAATGGACCTGCCAAAATTAAAAGAGTAGTTTATTAGCAACTTTGCTTTGGAACCATTTTGAGAGTCCCAAATATCAAACCAAATGATAGCCATATCAGATTTAGGAGAAGCCTTGATGACCTTAGGTTTAGCTATGAGAGTTACAGATTCAAATAGTTTTAAGTGGTTCATGGTATTAGTGATGTCATTACCAGTGAGTTTGTTGCCATTAGACTATATATAAGAGATACTGGTGATTTTAAGATAAGATTTAGATTAGGAAAGACAAGAAGCAAGTATTTCGTCATTATTAGCACTGTTAATTGACTTAAGGTATCACTCTATAGTGGTAAGGTTACTTGGATTCAGGACATTGTTTGTGTTGATGGAAACACCTACAGAACAAGGGCAGATAAACTCAGCTCTTAGTGTTAATTTGATGTTTCTTAATAACATGTTGATCTAGAAGATATAGATATTAGCTTCTCCTATGATAATGTCCATGAGTTTGTTAGAGACAGGTACAATGGCCTATTTTCTAGAGGGGCCCTTCATGGTAGGTTGTATTGTTGGGAAATCAAGCTAACACAGTAATCCAGCTGAATTTTTGGGAATCTTCTGGAATGTTTTTCTCTATTATATAAGTTTGTAATTTGTTATATTCACTCATTGGTTTGCAACAGAATATATTTTATTCCAAGTCAAACCAACATGTATTTTACGTCTCTTGTTGCCTAGTTTGGAGAAAGCTGTATTGTGAATTTCAAGGATTTTCTTGTTTGGCAGAGTAGGGGATGCTTCTTTGATTTTGAGGATATTGACAACAGAATTGGTAGCTTAGGCATAGGACAAGAGAGAAGACAAAGTGTTTTTACCCTTGAGCATATGTGCTTCCTGACATTTCTTCAAAATTTCCATTTGTTCCTTGGAAGGATGAGATGGGATAGGTAGAGGAATTTTCCTAATTGTTGGCTCCTTAGGATAGGTAGTATTCTTTTTGGCCTTATTGGGAGACTGGATATTTCCAAAATGAGCAAATACATTGTCTCAGATAGAAGTGATCTCAGATGTGTATAGCTGGTTCCAACCAGATTCAAAAATCACAGATATGAAATACCAAGCAGATTTGCTAAAGAGTTCTAGCTTGTTGGAATTTGGATATCATGCAAGCCTACATGATGCATGTGACTCCTTATTGTTCTATGTCTAACTGTTTTATGTAGTATAAATAGTCAAGATAGTAACAAAGAATGTTGCACATTTACAATGAGTTTCCCTTATCTTTTGTGCTGCTCATTCTTAACTCAACACAGCTAAGGGATGTTGTTACCATCACAGCCTTCTAGACTATGCTATTTAAGAAAGCATGCCATGTGTTGTAGCAAGCATGTCATATTGCATATATCACTTTGCAGGAATTTGTTAGTACTAAATAGCAATGTGGCTATAAAGTTGCTATTCCAAAAGCTAGGGTCAGCCAGGACATTAGCACTATAAGGAATAATCATGGGTGGGGAGGGTTCTAATGACATATTGATGTTGTCAGTAAGGGCAGAATTAGATGCCTCCTTGAGAGGGGCATATGGAGTTTGCAAAAAAGGCATAGCAAAGTCAAATACCTGAGGGCCAAAAGTAAAGAGGGTGTTGTCAGCCTCTATGTCCATATTGTTTTGAGCTGTGACTCGCTCTACATAGTTGCATTCTGATGGTAGCAAGTTGTTTATAAGAGAAAGGGATGAGCTGCAAGAACTCTTAGTACTTGCATAAGATAAAAGGTAGCTACAATGTATACTAAGGGCAGTGTCATCTGGCCTGGTTTTTGATGTTGGGATTCATGGTGAGTTTAGTAGAAGAAACTTGTATATTTGCTATGGTACTCTTGGGCACTACTATACAAGATAGTGGTACTAGAGTAAGAAACATGACCGGAAACTATTGAGAATGTAAAATACATGTCAAAGAATGTACTGAGTCATAAATAATTATCTACACAATAATGATCAGCTTATGCTATCTTTTTTCTCTATTTTTTGGATTGACAACTTATTATATAGTGCTTAGTTACAGTCCATGGTCAGTGACTCTACTCAAATACATAATTACATAATGATGAGAATAGAAAGGAGATAGCATCTAGTATGTAAGAGGCAAGAGTTCTTTGAGGTATTGGAGTTACTCAATATTATCCATGAAGCAGACTACTCATGGGTTATATAAGGTTCTAGCTATGATGACTCAAACTTACTCCTAGTCTGAGTTGACAAGGAGAACTTGATGGAGTTCCCATTAGATTTGTGAAGCTACTTATACACAATACTAACCCTAACCCTAGCTAGTATCTCATGTATCTCAGTATATCTAAAGAAAAGAAAAAATAAAGAATAATAAAAAAATAAAGAAGAAAATAAAAGAAAAATAAAAGAAAAATAAACATTGACTTAGGTGCTAAGTCATGACACTGATAGGACTTGGTCTGTTGGTCTGCTTTATGGTATAAGGGCCATCTGTTATCACTGGGGCAGTCCCAAAATTGGATTGAGTTATGTTGAGTTTAAAAGGTATAGGACAAAAGTAGAAACTCATTGCAAATGCACAACAAGTCTCTTCTCAACCACTTGTATTTACTATCTACTATCACAACATGACACATAAAACAGTCGTAACTGAGATGAAACAAACCTATTTTTAGTGTGATGCCAACAAGTTGGTGGGGTCCCTATTAAAGAGCATTCTAAGGCACTTTGGCTTATGCTATCTACATTGTGTAATAAGCTGCTGATCTAAAAAATGCTATCTACACACTTTACATTAGAATGGAATGTCATGGTAGTGTATAAAGTGTTGCAGAAACCTAGTCGCACATTGGTTTGACTTGGAATAAGGCGTATCCCGTTGCAAACCAATGAGTAGATATAACTAATTACAAACTTATATACTAATAAAATATTCCAGAAGCTTCCACTGGATCACGGTGTCGGCTTGATTCCCCAACATAAAGACCTCTAGAATATTAGTAGTGATTCTATTGGAATTATCAGAAGCCTCACCTTTCAGGTAAGACCTAGAGCACATCAACTGCACTGCATGGGTTCCTACTCTTCATTCCCATGGACTTTGGGTCTCCTCTTAGTGTGAACTTTGCTATGATACTATCTATTGACAATGATGAAGTCTACAGATGCAGATAACCTTGTCACTAGCAGAAGATAACACATGATGTGACAAATCATTTAACATATCAAACCTTTGGCAACCAATGTCCGCTGTGTGAACATCACACTATATATACACTCGGAACATCTACTCATGCTATTCTTTCCACCTCTTAACCCCATTCCAATTCTTGTCATTTGAATCCACGATCTTTCCGGAATGGCAAAACATGTTGCCTATCTGAAAAACTTAGAAGGTCGTGGATCCATACCATGCTACTGAATGATGACCGCTGTCTGTAGTCATTGAAACTGCTTTCCTTCTGGCGCTCTCATGGAGCCTGCAAACCTTGATCGGGTTTCCTGGCTTAATTCGTTTCTTCACCCGCGACTAGACAAAATGGCAGTTTCATAGCTTCTTTTGGAACGATTTGATCCTCTCTCATGATATTAACCAGATGAGCCTCACATCAAGTCTGCCAGATATATAAGGTTTGGAAAAATATGAAGCCATGCCATGGTTCTCTCTTCCCTTATAATTGCTCTATGGAGTGGTGGCCTTATAACGGGATGGTGGCTCTTTCACCTCCTCCGGGAGCGCAGAAACAATCCAAATAGGTTACCTTTACCCCCTGGCCCTAGGGGTTATCCAATCATCGACAATCTCCTTGACATGCCTACCGACAAGTCGTGGCAAGTGTTTGATGAGTGGTCAAAGATATACGGTACATTCTGCAATGATCAGAAGTCCACATATTCATTGTGTGGAATTCATAGGAGA